>Ga0194119_10000927_pt1 | contig 54977 bp, 56 predicted proteins | sample TA2MahC100mmetaG_FD_148620 | JGI IMG/M metagenome (GOLD analysis project Ga0194119, IMG submission 148620) | Freshwater microbial communities from Lake Tanganyika, Tanzania - TA2015018 Mahale Deep Cast 100m | ecosystem: Environmental > Aquatic > Freshwater > Lake | place: Tanzania: Lake... | reverse complement strand
GGTTATTACGACAATTTTATCAGTATTTTTACCTATAGACTTTTAGGGATGATTTTAAAAAAGAGAAAGCGGTGGTAAGGAGGGAACCACCGCTTTGCAGGTCCAGGTTAAGAACCTGGCTTTAGACGAAGGAGGGTAATGTTCTTTGCTCACTGTATAATACGCTAATGTGCTATTACAGTTCAAGTGTTATTTTAAATTTTTTTTATAAATCTTTGTCTTGGCTTGAGTTATTCATACATAAATGGTTATTTTTTCTCAACTTTTGCTCAAATGGATGGAGGGCCATCAGGATGATTATTGCGGGTATAACAGCCGTGATAGCTATGCCGTAAAGCCTTGCTCCACAGGCAATTCCGATTGCTGTCACTAACCATACCGTCGCCGCCGTGGTCAGGCCGTGGACGCTGCCCCGCTCGTGCATTAAAACCCCGGCTCCGAGGAAGCCAACTCCGGTCACAACCCCCTGAATTACACGTGATTCGGCATCAGGACTTATACTGATATGTTTGCCGATAAGGGTGAATATCGCCGCCCCCATGCAAATCAGCATATTTGTTCGCAGTCCGGCCGGTTTTTGATGAATTTCGCGTTCAATTCCGATCAGTCCGCCAAGCAGCAGAGCCACCAGAACCGGAATCAGGTATTCCAACGGAAGCCATTTCCCTAAAAAGACTTGTATCGCACAGTCTGATTCGCACATGTTCGCAATCCTTTCTCAAAATTCATCCATTTATGCAATACGTTCAAATCGGAGCCGAGTTTTCCAGCCTGGCCATTCGCAATGACAATTCCGGCAGCAATTCGGGGTGTTCAACCTGTTCGAGCGTCTGGCGGATGAATTCTTTCCAGTGGGGAAGACGATGCGTCCGCCGCTGCAAGATGATGTTTCGCAGGGTTTTATAATTCATGCACCACATTCGCGCCTGGAGAAATCCTTCGGGCAGGCGTTTTTTGACGGCGACGAGATCGCCGGCTTTCGCGGCGTCGTAAATCCATCGCAGTGTTTGGGCTGTGCAGCTTTCCGGCTCAAAATTTTCCTCCAAAAACCGTGCGGCGGATTTACCGTCGCTGATGTCAATCGTCAGTAATTCTCCTGTCAGTGTATGCATGGTGCTTTCCGACTGTTTTGTGGACAAACGGAAAGTATCCGCTTCCTGCCAGAAGTAGCGCGGGGCGCGGACATCAAGCCAAACGACAAGGCTTTCGAGAAATTTATTATGCCCGCCGTCTTTGTCGGCGAGTTTTTCGGCGACGAGGGACATTTTCTCCGGCGATTGTTTTTTATTATGCGCAAGTCCAACGAGGGCCGGTTTGTAGCCGGCTTCCTGGATTTTTTTGACGCTCATATAAATATCGCTCATTCGGTTGTCTCCCGTGGTTCCTGATATAATCTTCCCTGCTGCGCAAGGCAAGAAAATTATGTTTGCCTGCACGCGGTTCAAAAACAAGGTGCAGGCAGGGCATGGAATGAATGCTTGAGGGGCGCGGAAATTCGGGTATAATGGCAGTCTTATGCGAATTCCATTGACGAAATACGGTTTGCCGCAGGTTGCGGTGATACCGGCGGCACTTGCGGCGGTGATGGCCGGATATTGGCTGATTGCGCGGTATGGTTTTGGGCCGGGCGTATGGCAGAAGCCCGCAGCAACTTTTATCTGTATTTGGCTTCCGGAAGTGATATTATTTATTGTGCTGGCGTGGGCGCTGTCGTTTTTCCGCGACCCGCAGCGGCGGATTCCCGACGACCCGAAGGCGCTGTTGTCGCCGGCGGATGGAACGGTGACGGATATTGAGATTGTGGAAAATGACCCGGCGTTCGCGGGCCGGGCGATGCGCATCGGGATTTTCCTGAGTATTTTTAATGTGCATATCAACCGGGCGCCGTGCGCGGCCAAAGTCGGCGCAATTACGTATAAGCCGGGGCAATTCAAGAATGCGATGAGTCCGCAGAGCGGCCGGGTCAATGAATCCAACGCCGTGCGGATGACGCGGACGGATGAGCCGAAAGACGAACTGATGGTGCGGCAGATTTCCGGGGCGATTGCGCGGCGCATAGTATGTGCGGCAAAAACCGGGGATACGCTGGCGGCGGGGCAGCGGTTCGGGATGCTGAAATTCGGTTCGCGGACGGAGTTGTATGTGCCGGTGCGGGATGATATTCTGTGCCGGGTTAAAATCGGCGATAAAGTCAGAGCAGGATTAACAACACTGGTAAAATACAAATGAATGGAAATGAGACATTTAAAATGCGGCGGTTTTTCTTTCGGCGTGTAAGGCGCAGACGACTTCAGTATATCACGCTATTGCCGTCGCTGGTGACGCTGATTAACGGCGTGTGCGGTTTCGCGGCGATCGGTCTTGCGGCCAAAGGGTCGGAGCGTTTTACGACGGCGGCATATATGATTTTCGCGGCGATGGTTGCGGATATGCTGGACGGGCGGCTTGCGCGAATGAGCCATTCAACGTCGAGTTTCGGCGGGCAGCTTGACAGCCTGTGCGATGTTATCAGTTTCGGCGTTGCGCCGGCATTTTTGAGTCTGAAGCTGCTGATGAATTCGATGCCGTTTATTTTGTTGCCGTCAACCGCGCTGCTGGGGGATTTTGTGGAGCGGCTGATATGGCTGTCGGCGGCGGTGTATATGTGCTGCGCAGTGGTTCGGCTGGCGCGGTTTAACGTGGAAAACGTCGAAGATGAGACGGCGCACATGAGTTTTTCGGGTCTTCCGACGCCCGCGGCGGCGGGGATGCTGGCGAGTATGGTATTGCTGTATCGTCATCTGGTGAAAGACCCGGCGGCACCGACAATGCTATTTGCGTTTGGGCGATTTGTGGTGATTTATACGATGCCGTTCGTGACGCTGTGGCTGGCGGGGCTGATGGTCAGCCGGATTCGGTATCCGCACGTGGTCAATCAATATCTGCGAGGCAGGAAACCGCTTACGCATTTGATATGGACGGCGTTATTGGTAGGCATGGTTGGGCTGTGCGGCCTGGAGATGGCAACGGTGATTATTTTCGGCGGGTTCGCGGCCAGCGGATTTGTCAAGTGGCTATGGTATCATACGCCGCTGGGCAGAATGCTGGGGCATAAGGTCCTCATCCATGCGACGGCGGGTTCGCATGCCGGCGGCGTAGAGCAGCAGGCGAAATAAACGGCATGGCGAAAACCTGCTTGCTCTTGAGCAAGCAGGGCACCCGACAAGAAAGTAAATAAGCGTTGGTAAGTATATAGTGTGAACCATTTACCCTGTGCGCTGGATTCCGGGTCCTGTCTTCGCTAAAGCTTCCGTCTTCGTCGAGACTTCGACGAGACAAGTCAACAAGGCAGGCAAGCCCGGAATGACAGATACCACAGCCGGGGGCGGCTGTGCTGCAAATGAAATAAGTCAGGAGGTCTTGTGGGTCAGGAGAGATTGTCGTGGTTTGGAAGGCTCATGCAGAGGCTGCATCCGGAAGGGATTCCTGCAGGCGCTGCAAAGGTTTATAACGCGCTTAGCGGCACGTCGATTTTTCTGCGGCACTATGATTTGGTTGCCGAGGATGTGGTGAAGTTTTGTTCGGCGGGTCGGCTGCTTGATATCGGCACTGGGCCGGGACGGCTTTTAATTCCTATGTATCGACAGGCGCCCCAGCTCGAATTGACGGGTGTAGATATCTCGGAGGCGATGGTTGTTGAAGCAGCGAAAAATATCGCCGCGGCGGGGATGTCGGATGGGATTCGGGTTCGGCAGGCCGGGGCTAAACAATTACCGTTTGAAGATAATTATTTCGATATTGTAATCAGTTCGGCATCGCTGCATCACTGGAAAGAGCCAAAGGAATGTATGGCTGAAATTCGGCGCGTACTCAAGCCCGGGGGTGCTGCGCTGCTGTATGATTTGGTTAAAAATATGCCGAAGGAGATCCTGGCCGAGGGCCGCAGAAAATACGGCGGCTACCGGATGTTTTTGCTGTGGCTGCATTCGTTTGAGGAGCCGTTTTACAATCCTGAGTCGATGGTTAGTCTGGCGGACCCGAAATTATTTGAGACTATTCACACGCGCTGGGTGGGCTTGTTGTGCTGCCTGACGTTACGCAAACCAATAGTGGTTTAAGCTGCCTGACCAGACTATTATCCTCCCCTTTCAGGGCGAGAAGAGAATAATTTTTGAAAATTTGTGTTGATGCTATATATTACTATGTGATAATATAATCATATAATAAAGAGTAAAGTGATATGAAAAAAATAATGGTCTATGAAAAGCAGGCGGAGATCGCCAGGGCGATTGCGCACCCGTTGCGGATGGCGGTGCTGGATTATCTGCGCGGCGGGCCGCAGTGTGTCTGCGACATTGCAAAGGCGGTCGGCTCGGAACGTTCCAATGTGTCCAAACATTTGTCAATTATGGTCTCGGCGGGCGTGCTGGAGTCTCAAAAAAAAGGCCTGCAGGTGATTTACAAGGTGCGTACGCCGTGTGTGCTGCGGTTTGTGGATTGCCTGACGGATTGCCTGAAGGAAAAGGCGATACAGGAACAGAGGATATTGAAAATGATGTGAAAAGTGAATAGGCTGAACAATGCATGACAAGCTGAAAAAGTTTCTTTTGATTGCAGCAGTATTTCTGGGGTGTTTTTATCTGCCGGTGGGAAAAGTGCGTTTTGACAACGCCGTGTTTGAGGTGCTGTCCCTGCTGCGGTCTTATGCGCGGGAACACGTTCTGCTGTGTCTTGTGCCGGCGTTTTTTATCGCCGGGGCGATTGCGTGTTTTGTGAGCAAGGCGTCTGTGATGAAATACCTGGGGCCGGCGGCGAATAAGATACTGGCTTATGGCGTGGCATCAATTTCAGGTTCTGTACTGGCGGTGTGTTCGTGTACGGTGCTGCCGCTGTTTGCGGGTATCTGGCGGATGGGTGCGGGACTTGGGCCGGCGTGCGCGTTTTTATATTCGGGGCCGGCGATTAATGTGCTGGCGATTATTCTGACGGCGCGTGTACTGGGGCTGGAAATTGGAATAGCAAGGGCTGTTGGGGCGGTTCTATTCAGTATTATTATTGGCGCCCTGATGCACCTCATTTATCGTAAGGAGGAAGTCGCGAAAGCCACGGCCGCAATGCAATTGCCGCAGGAAGAACCGGGCCGGCCGTTGTGGAAAAATGCGATGTTTTTTGCGTCGATGGTTGGGATACTGGTTTTTGCCAACTGGGCGCGGAGCGGCGATGCGAGGGCGGTGTTTTTGTGCTGCCCGGGGGGATTGACGACGTATAAGCTGGAAGGGAAGATTGTTTCACAGAATACACAGGGGGTTGTGGTGCTGGACAGTGCGGGCAACGAACATAAAATCGACCCCGAGGTTTTACAGTCGGTTGAGCAAGTGAAGAAAAATCCGGCGTACGAAACCATCTTTCACAATAAGTGGTTCATTGTTGCGGTATTTGGCGCCGGGTTTATGTGGATGGTCTGGCGGTGGTTTAATGGAACCGAGCGGGTCGAATGGCTTAACGCGACATGGGATTTTGCCGTGCAGATTTTACCGTTACTATTGGCGGGGATTTTAGTTTCAGGATTATTATTAGGTCGGCCCGGCCATGAAGGGATGATACCGAATGAATGGGTGGAATGGGCGGTTGGCGGCAATTCGGTACGGGCGAATTTTCTGTCGGCACTGGTTGGGGCATTTATGTATTTCGCAACGCTGACGGAAATTCCGATTTTGCAGGGACTGATCGGGTCGGGGATGGGTAAAGGCCCTGCACTGGCTTTGTTGTTGGCAGGCCCGGCATTAAGCCTGCCCAGTATGCTGGTGATTCGCTCGATTATGGGTATGCAGAAAACAGTTGTCTATTGTTCGCTGGTGGTGGTGATGGCAACGATTTCGGGAATGATTTACGGGGCGATGTTTTAATAGTGAATAGTTGAGAGTGAATTGTGAATAGAAAGAAGCTGAAAATTTTATTTTTGTGTACGGGCAATTCGTGCCGGAGCCAGATGGCCGAGGGGTGGACACGGCATTTGAAGAGCGATTGTATTGAGCCGTACTCGGCCGGGATTGAGGTACATGGGATTAATCCGCTGGCAGTCAAGGCGATGGCCGAGGCGGGGGTGGATATTTCGGGTCAGCGGTCGAAACACGCGGATGAACTGAAGGATGTCGCGTTTGATTATGTGATTACGGTGTGTGATAACGCGCATGAAAGCTGCCCGATATTTGGCGGGAAGGCGAAAGTGACTCACATTGGTTTTGACGACCCGCCGAGACTGGCGAAGGAAGCGAAGACCGAACAGGAGGCGTTGAATTGTTATCGGCGGGTGCGGGATGAGATTCGGGCGTTCGTGGAAACCCTGCCGGGGGTGTTGGGTAAATAACGCTGGATTACACCAGGGGCGAGGTTATTCGGGTTTGGAATTCCACCAGGCGGGGTCGCGGAGGTATTGCTTCATCCACATTGCGGCGTTGACGCCGTCAGCGACGGCGGTGACGAGCTGCATGGCGGCGCCGGTGCGGCAGTCGCCGGCGGCAAATACCCCGGGGATTTTGGTTCGCAGGTACGCCGGTTCGCAGCGGATGAACCCGGCGTCGGTTAATTCGACGAAGCCTTTGAGGAATGCGGTGTTGGGGACCATGCCGATGAAGATGAATACGCCGTCGCAGCCGATTTCTTCCTGCGCCTGCGTTTTGAGATTCTTAATGACGGCTTTTTCGACTTTGCCCGCGCCTTTGATCTCGGCCAGGACGCTGTCGAGTTTGAGCGTCAGGTTGGAATTCGGCTCATTGACTTTGGCCATGAGTTCTTCGACGAGAACTTTGGTGGCGCGAAATTCCTGTCGGCGATGAACCATGATGACTTTGGCGGCGAATTTGCAGAGGTGGAGCGTATCTTCGACGGAGGTGTTGCCGCCGCCGACGGCGATGACGGTTTTGCCTTTGAAGAACGGGGCGTCGCAGGTTCCGCAGTAGCTGACGCCGGCGCCGGCGTTGTGAAATTCTTCTTCGCCGCTGACGTCGAGATGTCGATAGGAGCTTCCGGGTGCAAGGACGACGACGCGCGCTGTAAATTTATCTTTGCCGCAGGCAATTTCGATTAAGCCGTCGGGTCGGCGGGCCAGTGCGGTAACTTCGGCGCCGCTGCGCAGTTCAGCGCCGAAAGCGGTTGCCTGAGCGAGCATTTTTTCGGTGAGGTCGGGGCCGCTGATATTGGCGTAGCCGGGGTAGTTTTCGATGCGATCGGTGGTGTTGATTTGCCCGCCGGGCGCAAATTTTTCGAGGAGGACGGTTTTAAAGCGGTCTCTTGCGGCGTAGAGGGCTGCGCCGAGTCCCGCGGGGCCGGCGCCGACAATAACGCAATCCCAAATCTGTTCGGTCATAATCGTATGTTTCCTTCGTGCGATAAAACGCGGTTTTCTGTTTTTGTTTCCGCTATAGGGCCTTTAGGGGCCGGGTGTGTATTGAAGTATTTTTCGATATCCTTTTGGTCGGCCCGTTCCCAGAGGAGCGTTTGGCGATTGACTTCGCGCGTCAGTTTGCCGAGGGACTTTTTGTCGGCGTCGAAATAAAATTCCGTTGTCGCGCCGTTGAGCGATTCGACGCGGACGGCGAAGGCCATTTCCTGCGCCTTGGCTTTGGCCTGCTCCAGTGGGATAGAGGAAATCACAGCGGGGATGATGCGTCCATCGTCGCAGAGGATATCGAGGACTATTTTTTGCTGTTCGGCTTCGAGGAAAAAGCGGACGAGGACGTCGAGAAGTATCTGGCTGACAATGACGGGGCCGGGACGGCAGGTTTGCGTTCGTCCCGCGGGGTCTTCGGTGTTGAGGGCGCCGTCGTCTTTGAGGCGCAGGGAAAAGATGCCGGGACGGTTCGAAGCATCGTCGCTCTGACACCGCCAATCGAAGGTTTCGAACGGATGGGCGCTTTCAAGGAGATGTTGTTTTCGGCGTATCATGGCACCGGCGCGAAAGGCTGTTGTTTTGTCAATCTGCACGCATCCTCGCGTATCCACGGAGAACTGTGCGGTTTCATATCCGCGTGCGCCGCCGGCGGCATCGCGCGCCAATAAATTTTGTCGCGGGATATCGGCGAAAAGCACAGACGTCTCGAACTGTCGAAGTTTCTGGAGGAGTTCTTCTCCTCGCGTCAGCTCGGCCGGTTTTTCATAACGCACGCTGTTTGCCAGCGTGAGGAAGATTGCTTTAGCCGAGGACGTATCTTCCGGGCTTGACTGCACCTGTAAAATTAATACTCTGCCGAAATCCAGCCGAGCCGCCCCGACATATAATTCGATTCTGTTTTGCGGCATACTGACTCTGCCGTATTCCATTGGACAGGCGGCAGTTGTTTGTGCGATATCAACCAATTTTCCCCCCGCATGGCTGACGGTTTCCTCCAGCGCCTGGCGGCTGTCGGCGGCGGTTGTATTGAGGTCATATTTCCAATAGACATCCATTACGGGTCCAGAGCGTTCAACCAGGCGGGCCGGCAATACGAAACTGTTGCCCTGCTCATACTGCCATTCTTTCAATGTCCGCCAATTGTTTTGCAGGGGAAGGTGTACGGTCAGTCCTGAGCCGGACAATGTAATTGGGGGCGACAGTAAAATACGACTCTTGAAATCTACAATTAGTTTAGCAAAAAATATTCCTGCGACCACCGTCGCCAGCAAAGTGATTTCCAAAAATGATTGTTTACTGAGCCATGCTTTTTCCATAGGCGAATCATACCGTTAAAGGATATTTTTGCAACGTCTCTTTAGTTAAAGTTGAGTTTTTAGGCTGAAATAGCGGGCATCGCCGCCCGGCCGGTCCTGTGTTCATCATGTTAATTACGGCATTATCTCTGCGAAGGAGATGGATTTTGGTTTTTTATGGAGATAGAAAATCCTGTTTTTTTAATGCTTTCGGAGAAAATTTCACAACTCAAGCTTTACTATGAATTTGCCGATGAGATAATGTAAGCGGCTCAAGCAGAAAGGCCATTCTTATCTTAACTGTTGAAAGGATAGTGTGGAGCATCTTTCCATAAATCAGACAGAGGTTCTTAAGGACGAAAAGGTTCTGGCCGCCCTCTCCGGCGCGATATTTAACCACGCGATCGCCCGGATGTGCCATATGGCCGGAGGGAAATGGGTTCGGAACGATATGATTTTGTGCGAACTTGCCGAAAGCGGGATAGTGATTCAAACGCCCGTCGGCTCCAGCGTTCATTTTGAAAAACTTCAGATTCATCAGCCGGTGGGGATTTCTTTTCAAATCAATCACGAGAAGTACATTTTTGACAGCGTTATCATGGGGTTCGAATCCGCAATTACAACTCACGGGGGTCGTATTCTGCTCGAAATACCGGAAGTAATGGAAAAGATGCCTCGGCGCAGTTATGACCGTCAGCCGGTTCCGCCGAATTTGAACATTCATGTTCTGTTCTGGCATCGGGGGTACGCGGACAATACCACTCACGTTCCCGTGGAGAGCTACTGGCAGGGGCAATTAACGAACCTTTCGGCCACCGGCGCCCAGGTTGTGGTGGGGTTATCTCTGGCGGACTGTTTCGGCCCCAATCAGCTTGTAGGCCTTCAGTTCACGCCGATGTTTTATCAAAAGCCGATTCTTGTGGAGGCCCAGATTATTCATCTTCGCCGGGAAGACGCGGAGGGGAAGCTTTATCTTGGGCTGGAATTTCTCGGATTGGAAGTGAGCATTGACGGCCGAACGGTTTTGCATCGTCTGGCGGACATTGTGGAAGAGTACGCGAAAATGAACGCCGGCGCCGGTGCCGAATCGCAGCCCGCTGTTTCTTAATATTACGCTGCGGGATTAGACGGCAAGCTTTTTTTTGAACCGCGGTTTTTTCGCCTCGCTGTTTTTAGAATTCATTTACTCAAACAGGAACGTTTATGTCTGCAGGCATTTTGTTTGGTATCTTGGCCGCCTTATTCCAATCCATTTCTTATTTGTGCACCCGGCTTTTTGTTGAACGGCACAGGAATGATATCGGGACACTGCTTGCCCTTTCCCATATCATTATGGGAATTATTTCCGTTCCTTTGGTTTTCTTTCTTTTGCCCCAAAATATGCCCGAATTGCCGGGCTATCTGCCAAGCCTTTTGGGGTGTACGGGTTTCTATCTTTTAGGGCAAATCTTTCTGTTTTCGGCGTTAATAAAGTCTGAGGCGTCGAGGGTGTCGCCGCTATTGGGCATAAAAGTCATTATTCTGGCGTTGATCAGTTTCATTTTTCTGCATCAGCACCTCAGTCTTGCACAATGGGTCGCTGTTGTGCTGTGTTCGTGTTCGGTGTTCCTGCTTTCAACTTCCGGAAAGAAACTGCACCGATCAAGTCTTATCCTGATTGTACTCGCCTGTTTTTCGTATTGCATTTCAGACATTAATATTAAAATATTGGTCGATCATTTTAAGCACCTGGGCATTTTTCATGGGGCGGTTTTCAGCGCGGCTCTGTGTTATATTCTATGTGGTTTCGCCGGAGTAATATTCCTTTTTGCAAAACCGCACAATACCACCAGGGATACGTGGCTGTATTCACTGCCCTTTGCTTTTTCGTGGCTGATAGCCATGATTTTTCTTTTTTCCTGTTTTGCATTAATCGGCGTTGTTTTCGGGAATATCCTCCAATCCACGAGAGGAGTGATATCCATCGTGCTGGGCTATGTCATTGCTCATTTAGGTTTTGAGGGATTAGAGGCGAAAATCACGAGAAGTGTCCTGGTCAGCCGAATTCTGGCCGCATTTCTAATGACAGTTTCCATCGCCTTGTTTTATTACAGTAAATAACCCCACTTGGTAAATTTATTTCATTTCTTTATTTCATTCACTGACAATCTTGTTCGCACTCTGCCATTTACCAATATTAGCATCAAATATAAAAAAGCCGCCAAGGGTGGATACTTCATCAATCCCCTTGCCTTCTACCCATTTATTATTATCAATGCGAATCTCCATCAGCTTATGTTGATAATCCAACAACTGGTCAAAGATGCCATCCGCATTCCAATCCCTCCATACCATAGTATTGTCGGCGCATCCGTACATCGTTGCCGGTTTACTATAATTTCCTTTTGGCAAATATGTAAACGCCAGGGGGGCGGAACCGGGAGAACTTTTTCGCTCTACGACTACGCCGATACGGGAAAGCCCGTTGTGGTCACGTTCTATGCCAACTGAAATTTCGCTCGAATCGCCGCACCTGATGAGCAAGGTACATGGGTCAGATTCCAAAATATTCCACTTCTTTACCAGAATCGTTGCGGCGGCTGGCGGTATAATGCCAAATACTCCTAAAAGAATAAATATAACCACGGAGAATGCCATGCCGGCTAAAAATATGAGACCCCTTCCCTTGACCATTTCAGTACTGCCTTTCAAATTTTTAACGCCTTTATTTACTCCTTTTCACTTCTATAGGCGGTAATCGCGTTTATCGGGGTGAGCGGCGAGAAATTCGGTCAGCAGTTTGACACAGTTATCCATATCTTTGAGCGAGATGACTTCCACGGGCGTGTGCATATAGCGATTGGGGATGCTGATGAGGCCCGCGGCCGCCCCGCCGCGACAAATCTGAATGGCGTTTGCATCGGTGCCCGTGGGGCGCGGCTCGGCGGTGAGCTGATGCGGTATTTTTTTTGCTTTGGCGATTTTGAGGAGTTCACGTTCCATTATGGGATTGATATTCGGCCCGCGATGCAGCACAGGGCCTTTGCCGAGCTTGACTTCGCCGGTTTTTTTGGGGTCGGTGTCGGGGTGGTCGCTGGCGAAGGTGACATCGACGGCGATGCCGGCGGCAGGATGGACGTGATAGGCGGAGGTGATTGCACCGCGCAGACCTACCTCTTCCTGTACGGTGGCGACGCCGATGACGCAGATATTTAATTTCTTTTTGGCCAGCGCTTTCATTGTTTCGGCGACGACGAAGGCCCCTGCTTTGTCGTCAGTGGCGCGGGAGACCATTTTGTCGTCGTGCAGGATTCTGCACTGCACGTCAATGATGATGGGGTCGCCGATTTGAACGCGTTTTTGGGCTTCTTTTTTATTTGCGGCGCCGATGTCAATCCAGATATTGTCCATCTCGACGCCCTTCTTGCGTTCATCGGCCTGCATCTGGTGAATGGCTTTGCGTCCGATGACGCCGAGAACGAGACCTTTGTCGGTGATAATCGAGACTCGCTGACCAACCAGGAGGGCCGGGTCCATTCCGCCAATCTGAGCGGTATAAATATAACCTTTATCGTCGATATGTGTAATCATCAGGCCGATTTCGTCGATGTGGCCGGCAAGCATAAATTTAAATTGCGCTTTTGGGTTCAATACAGCGATGGTGTTGCCGTGAACGTCGGCGATAAGTTCATCGACATCTTTTTTTACGTAGTCGCGCCAGAGTTTGGCGGCGGGCTGTTCGTAGCCGGAGGGGCTGGGTGCTTCGAGAAGCGCTTTGAGAAAATCCTGTGAGGTTTTGTTCATGGTTCATCCTTAAATACCGGTTCGTTCTTAATGATTTTGAGATTTTTCGTGTGCGGCTCTCCGCACGTTGTACAGTTTATTAGTGAATGTATTCACATTCATTTATATGGTTTCTTTTCCGCGGAGGCCGATTTTTTCGGTGAGCCGTTCGAAATCATCAAGGGAATAGTATTCGATGACAATTCTTCCCTTGTGCGCCCGCCGGCCGCCTTCGATACGGACTTTGGTGCCGAGAAGCTGCTGTAATCGATTCTCTAAGTCGATAATGTGGGCCGCCTTTTGCTTTTTCTCGTTATTTGTCTTCTTGCTGTCCGAAAGGTATTTTTGTACGAATCGTTCCACTTCTCTGACACTGAGCCGCCCTGCCATAGATTTATTTGCCAGCGTCTTGCGTAACTGATCTGTAGGCAGAGCCAGGATCGCCCTTGCGTGGCCCATACTCAGGCTGCCATCGATAAGCATGTCTTTTATTTCCTGCGGCAACTCCAGTATTCGCAAGAAGTTAGCCACGACAGACCTGTCTTCTCCAAGGCGTTGTGCGGCCTCGGTCTGGTTGAGGTTAAAGGCGGAGATATATGCCTGGTATGCGGCGGCACGTTCGATAGGATTCAAGTCCGCCCTGTGAATATTTTCCACCAATGCCAGCTCAAGCATCTGCTGGTCTGTCGCTTTTCGCGTTATCACCGGAACGACCGATAATCCAGCGATTTTCGCAGCGCGAAGTCTTCTTTCTCCGGCAATAATTTCATACTGCCCCCCTGCCGGACGAACGATAATCGGCTGCAGGATGCCGTTACTGCGAATGGATTCGGCTAATTCACTTAAGCCTTGTTCGTTCCAAGTGGTTCTTGGCTGATATGGATTTGGGACAATCTGATCAATTGAAAGCTCAGTTTTTCCTCTTTCCAGTTCCTTGTCCGGCGGAAAACTCGGACTTTTCGCGGCGAGTTCTTCATGTGCAGGCGTCTGTACTGCCTCTCCCTGCTGGAAAGACATCGACCCAAGTAATGCCTCAAGTCCCCTGCCGAGGTGTGGTTTTTTAGCTTTTTTATCCATCTTGTTTTTCTCCAAAATGAGTTCTCTATAATTTCTATTCGGGTTTTTAACAGATAAAACATAAAAAAGCCATAGCAAATTTAAATGTTTCACGTGAAACACGGAGATAACGGGAAAAAGAATGATGTGTGAAGATGACACATAATACCGGCCAAGAGGTCGCTCTGCTCGATTTTATTATTCTACTCTTTCATGGCGAGAAGATTTTGTGATGGTCGATTTCTACACAGCCCCTTGGGCTGGGATAAGTTATTCTGGCCTTACAAGCCGCAGTTAAAAAAAATTGTAAAATTATGCACCATAAGTGGGAAAGCAATTTCGTAAGAAAACAGAAGCCAGTGTTTCACGTGAAACACTGGCTTCTAAATAATTTTTGTTATGTTAAATAAATAACAATTAATTTATGTTTTCCATTTTTTGTATGCCGTAAATTTTAGCGATTTGCGGGTCATACAAAGCGGCCATTTGTCTTGGGATGACAATTTTTGGGCTATCGAGTTCAAATTCCACGATGTCAAACGGCGAATTCGGATTAAGCGTTCTTGCTTTTTTGATGTCGCTGAATTTTCTTATCTTCATTCCATTCCAAGTACTTACGACAAGTCGTCCCTGTTCCTGATATCCGAGATTAAGCGGGGCGGGTAACACATAACTCAGAATTACAATATCTTTGCGGTCTTCCGTCGGATTGAAGGCTTTATTCAAATAATACTGATATAAGTGGGGTGAAGCTTTGCCCGGCCAGTTGTCGCCCCAGAGCAAGAAGTAATCTCTTGTGAGTTTCTGGAATACATAGCCGCCTAAGACCATATATTCCGGCTGCTTATCATATTCGTAGTGAGGCACGAGCATATCTGCGGCGGAGAAGTTTTTAACTTCGACATCGAGAGTAATTTTCTCTCCATCGCGGAAAATTTCGAATGGGATTTTTTCTCCCGGCGTGCGTGTTGCAATTAAGTAATCGAAGGTGAGGCGGTCGTATCTTTCGTGCAGATACCTGCCGTAGGGATTAAGCGTTTTCCCGTCGATGGCAAGAATCACGTCGCCCGTTTTGAGTTCCGTACTGCCTGTGCCGAGGGTAAAGACTTGGCTGACATAGACGCCGTGCTGAATATCTTCCGGCATTTTGAGAAACTTTCGAACGGCGGGGTCGAGCAGGGCGTAAACATCGAATCCAACGGCTCCAAACCCTTTATATTGAGGTTTTTGCGCCGCTTTCATAAAACGATTTATGGATTCGGAGGGGACGACTCCCACTTCGGAAGCGCCTGCCCAACTGACGATCCCAACGGCTTTACGGCCATCGAAAACGATGTTGGCCTGTGATGCGGTGCGGGAGGGATTTGTGAGAATGTAATAGAGGGTTCTGTTGAAGGAAATGGGGTTTGACTCGCATTGTGCGCGGTCGAGAATGCCTCTTGCCGTTGTCAGGTGTCCGCCGGTGGAAAGCCAATAGATAAAGAGTTCATTTTCGGGCTGGTATTCCTCGGTGAACGTAATGGGCTGAAATGGCTGTCCGGCGGCGTTTTTGTCCAGCTCGAGGAGGCACAAATTACATTCGTAATCCACCGCTTTGATTGTGGCGGGGATAAATTCGTTTTTGGCGTAACGTCTTGCCTGGATTACAGTTGCGTTTGCGGCATTGTCGGCGGTGGTCAGGATTAAATAGGGTCCGACGGCGCAGCCGTAGCCGGTTTTCTGTGCGACGTCCTGCTGCTTCCAGGGCTGAAGGGATTCATAGCCCTCGACGGAGATGCGTAAATTGACAAGGCTGTTTTTCATTTGCTCCGAGATTTCCGACAGCGTGGATTTTTTGACGGCGGGGGAGCAAGACGTACACATTGTGAGGCCGGCGATGATAACGAGTATTTGAATGAGTTTCATAACTTACTCCTTAATAAACGCTTCGGTGGGGACTTCGTATTTTGCGAGGATGTCTTTCTGTTTTGCGCGGCACTGAGCAGCGTCGAGAATCATCGGCACATCGTCGCCCATAAACTGGATTTGATGAAATCCGCCGGGCGGGTCTTTTTGCAGTTCGGTGACGACATCCTTCAGGGAATAAATTCGCACGCCGTTGATTTGTTCGACGGCCTGGCTGAGAAAGCCGGTGCAATAGGCGTTGATTTCGTGGGGGAGGATTTCCGAGAGGACGACGTATTCTTTGATGTTTGGGTCGGTCGTAATCTGGAGGGAGTTATAAAAGAGGTATCGCAGCATAAACGGCATATCGGTCACCCAGTTGCGTCCGAAGGTCTGGAGATAATTCCGCGACAGGGGGGTGAAGGTCAGTCCCGCATAGACATAGTATTCCGGCTGTTTGTCGAACTGGAGGGTCCAGGGCAGGGCGGGCAGATTCAGCGCGGCTTTCAGTTGGGCCTTCTGCGATTTGCCGTCGCGGTAAAACGTGATGTCGATGGATTCGCCGACCTGTTTTTGTTCGAGGGCTTCGGACCAGTCCAGCGACAGGTCGTGAATTTTGATCATACCATCGTTATCAATGTTGAAATCGCCGATTTTGGTAAAGACATCACCGGGCTTGAAGATGTCTTGTGCCGTGCTGTTTTGCTGCACAAACAAAATTACAATACCTTCGGCGTTTTCCGGCAGTTGCAGGTAAGCCTTATAAGCCGGATTATGCAGTCCTTCAAAAACAGCAACAGCGGTAGATGGAAATCCGTCATAAGTTCCATCTTCTACGTCACTTAAAAAATGGCGGATAATAGTTGTCGGGATCATATATCCGATGTTTTCTGCGGCCTTAAGTCCCTGAAAGGCGACGCCGACGACTTTGCCGTTCTGCATGACAGGTCCGCCGGAATTGCCGGGGTTGATGGCAGCGTCGGTCTGTACCAGCAGATGCATATCGGCCTGGGTATGGCTATAGTTTCCGACTTCGATACGCGATACAACTCCTTTTGTAATAGAGACTTGCATTCCACCTACAGGGAATCCGCAGGTGGTGACGGCGGAATTGACCGCCGGGATGTCGCCGAATTGAAGCGGGAGCATATCGTCATAGAAAGAGGGGTCTTCGACATCCACGATCGCCAAGTCGCAATCGTGGCCGACCTGAACGACTTTAGCGGGGTATCGCTGGGCGATGTTTTGTTTTTTGACTTCTAAGTACTTTATATTACTGACGTTATGTGCATTTGTCAGGATGCGTTTTCCGTCGATGATAAATCCTGTTCCGACGCCGCGGCCCATCTGGTCCTGTTTCCATGGTGTTTTGTAGTCCCATCTTTGCTGGACGACCTGAAGCATCACGACGGATTTTTCGTAAGTAATGTTTTCAGGCTCGGCGTTAGTTGGGGGCGAAGTTGGCGGTACGGCAGGGGATTCTTTTGCGATTTCGCTGCATTGGGCCGGTGTTGATTGTGTTTGAACGGAGTTGCTGTCCTGGGCGGCACAGACATAAACGGCGAGTACAAGAATGCCTGTCAGTAGGACGGGCAGCGTCCATTTTATGGTGAAGCGTTTCATTTTCGTGTCCTTATATGAGGGTTATTCGAAATCGTAATGCTTCCGGACGGCCTGTGTGATGTGCCAGACGCACTTGAGGCCGACGGGGAAGATGACGTAATCGCCGGGGCCGAAGCTGACGGATTTTCCGGTGGGGGGGCGGTCATAGACGGTGACCCGGCCTTCGAGGATGAGGCATTTTTCGATTTCGTTGTATTCCCAGTCGAATTTGTCCGTGCCGTGCGTCCAGATGGGCCAGTCTTCACACGCCTGAGTTTCCGCGGCGGTGGGTTTGCGTACGACAATGTCTTTTACAGTCGGCATAACGAAGTCTCCTTTCCGAAACAATTCTTTCCCGGGGATTGTAAATTGTAAATTATAAAATGTAAATTGAGAAAAGCGGGGTAAATGTGTTAGAATACGGAAAATTTTTTATTGAAGATAATTGCGGCAGTATAGAATCGGAGTGACCAATGGACAAGACATTGCTGAATGCTATTGTCAATGGGACGGAAAAGAAGGCGAGCCGGGTGTTCACGCTTGTCATTCACGGGCTTATTTTGCTGTCGGCGATATTGTTTTCGATTGAGACGCTGCCGGGCTTATCGACACGGACGAGACACATTTTATATGCTGCCGATGTTGTGACGGTTTTGATTTTTACGGCGGAGTACGCACTGCGGGTTTATGTCTCCCCTCGAAGAGCAGCGTTTATATTCAGTTTTTTCGGCGTTTTGGATTTACTTTCTTTTCTGCCGTTTTACCTTGGGACGGGGATTGATTTGCGGGCGATCCGTATTTTCCGGCTGTTACGATTGTTTCGTATTTTCAAGCTGCCGCATTTTCGCCGAGCAATTAACCGGTTTGGGCGAGCGATGGTGATGATCCGGGAAGAGCTTGTGCTGTTTTTCTGTTCGGCAATGTTAGTGATGTATTTGTCGGCGGTGGGGATTTATTTTTTTGAGCATGCCGCCCAGCCGGACAAGTTCAAATCCGTGTTTCACAGTTTGTGGTGGTCATTGTCCACATTGACGACGGTCGGCTACGGAGATATCTATCCAATCACAGCAGGCGGCAGGATATTTACGTTTTTTGTGCTGATGGCGGGGCTGGGCATTATCGCGGTTCCGGCAGGATTATTCGCGTCTGCATTAGCCAAGGCGAGGCAGGAAGAAGATACGCAAAAAAGCGACCCGGCGGCGGCTGAAAAGAAGTAATTGCAATTTTTTCGAATCCAGCTATTCTCCGCCGGTTACAATTTTGGGAATAGTACTCGGAGATTGAGTTTGCCTATGAAATCGGAACAATTTGAACAGCTTGTGCGGTGGTTTGGGGATTATATTCAGCCGTTTTTCAGCCGGGACGGGGACGAATTTTTGAATGAAAACCTCCGGCTCAAAGAATGTCATACGCACCGTGTCTGCGAGGAGATGCGGTTGCTGGCGGCGGCGCTGAAATTAGACGCCAATGATGCGCGTATCGCGGAGACGGTTGCGCTGCTGCATGATGTCGGACGATTTGAGCAGTTTAAGAAGTATCGCACCTATAAGGATCCCACCAGCGAAAATCATGCGACTATTGCGCTGCGTGTTTTGCGGGAAGAAGGGGTTCTGGAGGAATTGCCGGCACAGGAGCGGAACTGGATTGAGCGGGCGGTGGAATATCATAATAAGAAACTGCTGCCGGAGGGGCTGGACGAGAAGACGGCGCTGTTTGCTAAAGTCATTCGCGACGCGGACAAAATTGACATTTATTATTTAGCCATCGAAAATCTGCGGCGGTACTATGAGAATCCGTGCACGTTTCAATTAGAGATAGAGTTTCCCAATGAGCCGTATTGCTCGCGGGAAGTTCTGGAGGCGGTGGAGCAGGGCAGACTGATCGGCTACGAGGCGCTGCGGACGATGAATGATTTTATACTGCTGCAGGTCGGGTGGGTGTACGATATTTATTTCGATGCGTCGCTGCGGCGGATTGTCGAGCGGCGATTTCTTGAGCAAATGATCAGCCGGCTGCCGGAGACGGATGAAATCCGCCGGGCGACAGGGGCGGTGATGAAATACGTACAGAACCGGCTTGCAGAATAAAGGCTGAAACGATGAAAAAGATTCAGATATTGGGAACGGGATGTCCGAAGTGCAAGCAGTTGGCGGCGTGCGCCGAGCAGGCGGCCAAAGGACTGGGCATCGCGTATGAAATTGAAAAAGTGACGCAGATTAACGATATTATGAAGTTTGGCGTGATGGTGACGCCGGCGCTGGTGGTGGATGGACAGGTGAAGGTGTCGGGCAAAGTACCAAGCGTCGAGGAAATCAAGAACATGATTTGAAATTTCAGATTTGAGATTTCAAAAACAAACTCGACAGGTAGATTGCCAATAAGGTATATAATTCCGCGGTGAAAATGCTATAAATAGGGAATAAAAAACAATGACACAAAAATTCAGAAACGGTTTGATTCTTGCAGCGGTGCTGGCAGGAATTGCGGCGGCGATGGTGCTGCAGAACATTCGCCAAGAGCGGATGATCGAAAAATTCGCCCCCGCGTCGGCTGTCGGCAAGGGCAATCCCGCGCTGCTGGAGCTGGGGTCGCGTGAGTGTGTGCCGTGCAAAATGATGGTGCCGGTACTGAAAGAGCTTGCGGAAAACTATTCCGCACAATTTACGGTGGCATTCAGCGATGTGCGGCAGGACCCGAGCGTCGGGGAAAAGTACGGCATTTCAGTTATTCCCACGCAGATATTCTTTGACAAGGATGGCAAAGAACTGTTTCGGCACGAGGGATTTTTCCCGAAAGAGGATATTCTCGCTAAGTGGAAAGAGCTGGGGATTCAATAAATGCAGGAATTGTTTACACAGCTTACCCGCGCGGTGGAGGGAGCGTGGTTTATTGCTTTATTGGCGTCGTTTGTCTGGGGGATATTGAGCATTATTCTCAGTCCGTGTCATCTGGCAAGTATTCCCCTGATTGTCGGCTTTATTGACGAACAGGGACGGATATCGACGAGGCGGGCATTCTGGATTTCGACATTGTTTGCCGTCGGGATTTTGATAACCATCGCGGCGATTGGGGCGATCACCGCGGCGGCGGGCAGAATGATGGGCAACGTCGGCAAATACGGCAACTATTTTGTCGCCTTGATTTTCTTTGTAGTCGGACTACATCTGTTGGGCGTTATTGGGGCGCCGTGGTCCGGGCCGGGACAGGTGGGAATGAAACGCAAAGGTCTTCTGGCCGCGCTGATTCTGGGGCTGGTATTCGGCATTGCATTAGGTCCCTGCACCTTCGCCTATATGGCGCCGATGCTGGCAGTGACTTTCAAACTTGCTTCGACCAATCTGCTATATGGGATTTTTCTGCTGATGGCGTATGGCGTCGGGCATTGCTCGATAATCATATTGGCGGGAACGTGTACGGAATTAGTGCAGCGCTATATGAATTGGAACGAGAAATCCAAAGGCGCCGTGATTTTGAAAAAAATCTGCGGCGTGCTTGTACTGCTCGGCGGCATTTATCTGATTTATGTCGCCCCTTAACAGGCCAGTGCGTGGAGTTTTCTGTCGCGGATTTCCTCGGCGACCTTGAAGCCTGCGTCGAGTGTTCTTGAGAATACCGGATCAAGAGCGTCTGTTATATGGTGAGCCGAGAGGAAGCTTTCGGCCAAAGTAGTCGCATTCACGAAGCCGTCACGTTTTACTTTTTGCCGCATCCATTGTGCAATCTGTTCTTCTGTCATATCGCTATTCCCGCCAATGATTTTTGATGGCAAATCGTCGTTATTTGTTTATTTATACCACAATATTCTGTTAATAAATCTATTCCTTTATATCGGCAGAATAGGCTGAAAAGGGCGAATTTTTCGGTGGAATTCGTTAATGGGACTGAAAATATCTTTTTTTGACGATTTGTCCGATAAAAATTGAAGAAATTGCGAATTTTTTGCCGATGAATTCGACAGGAAGTAGTGTAATAGTACTGAAAATCAGGAAAAAAGAGTGAATAGGACGCAAACAAATAGAGAAAGTTGCTTGAAAAAGGTTTAATCGCATATAAAATAACAGGTATATTATCAGAATTCATGGATGAACTCGGGGGGGCCGAGGGAAAAGCCTATGAGAACCATAGCTGTCATCAATCAAAAAGGCGGCGTAGGGAAGACGACCATCGCTATTAATCTGGCCAGCGCGATGGCGCATCGCGGCCAACGAACATTACTGGTGGACGTGGACCCGCAATCTCACTGCGCAGTGGGTCTTGCGGTGCCGGAAGAGCAGATTGAACAAAGTATGTTCGATGTGCTCATCGGTCAGGCCCGCGGCGAACCGCTGCGGGTGAGTGAAATTTTGTGGAAGATTTCGGAGCGGTTTGAGCTGGCGCCGTCAACGATTGACCTTGCGACGTTTGAGACGCAGACGACGGGACTGGCGGAGCGGGAAAATTGCCTGCGCGATGTTCTGCTTCAACTTCGCAACGAGTTTGATTACGTGGTGATCGACTGTCCGCCGTCGGTGGGACTGCTGACATTTAACGCTCTTCGAGCGGCTAACGATGTGATTGTGCCGGTAGAGATGGGATATTTTTCGCTGCACGGCCTGAGCAAGCAGCTTGAAACGCTCAACGCGCTGTCGCAGCAGTGTCCGGAGCGCGCCAACGTGATGATTCTGGCGAGTATGTATGATATTCGCACAAAGATGGCGCGGGAGATTCTGGGGGAACTTCGCAAGCATTTCGCCGAGCGGATGTTTAAGACGGTTGTCAACTTCAACACGAAATTGAAGGAGGCGGCCAGTCTGGGGCAGCCCATCAGCGAATACGATCCGGCCAGCAAGGGGTTTAAGGATTTTCTGGCCCTGACCGACGAGCTTGTCGGCACGGATACGCAGGTGCACAGGGCGGAGATGGTCAATACGCTGCAGACCCGACTGCAGGCCATCAGCGCCAGCGCCGATGAACTGTTGTCTTCAATTCAGCAGCCGCAGACGTCTATCGAGCCGGACAAAACAAAAACGACGCTCGAGCAAAAGCTGGCTGATTTTTACGGCGTTCGTCAGGACAAAGGCATCGTTATCTTTTCCGCGCTGTACCCGCGGGCGCAGACGGTTCAGATCGCCGGGGATTTCAACGGCTGGAAACCCGAAGCGGCGCCGCTGGAAAAAATCGGCGACGGCGGCAACTGGCAAATCAAACTGCCGCTGAACACAGGCATATATCGCTATCGGCTGGTTGTTGACGGCCAATGGCAGCAGGATCCGTATAATGAAATAACTGAAATGAATCCGTTTGGGGAATTTAATTCCGTCCTGAATGTAGAATAAAAGAAGCGACAAAAAGTTTTACTCTGAAAACGGCGGTGAGTGACTCAACCGCCGTTTTTTTTTGTGGTCAGCACCCATATATCTTCGCCATTTTCTTCTTTTTTTCCGAAACGAAGTTCAGTATTCTGCGTCTAAAAGGGAAATGAAGGTTTTTTTGAAAGGAGAGGTTATGTCTGTACGTACTAACAAAAGCGGAGTTGTTTGGGCGGGAATTTTGATTTGTGTCTGTTGTGCCGGGGTTGCTTGGGCGGAGGAAAAGTCGGCGCCGCCGCCGGACCCGTATGCCAATGTCCAAATTCTGGTGGAGGCGTTTGTGGTGGAGGTACCCACGTCGGCGATGGCCGAGATAGGGATAAGTCCGATTGGGCAGGGGTCAGACGGCATTACCGTCGCCAAACTGGGAGCATGCCTTGTGAGCGACGAAGGCGCCCAGGTCATTTCCGGCATGAAAGTAGCCGTACGACAGCGGAGCGGGGCGACGGCTAAGGAACAAAAAACCAGCTATTACAAACACATCAAGAAGATTGTGGCAATGTCGAACAATGTTCCTGTGACAAGTACCAGTATTCAACATTCGGCCTACGATTTCGGGAAAAGCCTGCGTGCGTTAACCTCCTTTCAGCCTGATTGTTCTATTCGGGTTGAATACGAATACAATGAATCCGGAGTGACGCCGGATGTCGAACATTATGATCCCAATGACGAAACACCACCAAGTCGATATGGATATAACTGGGAAGGCGTGCTTTCTCTGGCATCGGGAGAGCCGACGATTGCGGGGGCAACGCAAAATAAGGACAGCGTGATTTTTCTGATTTTGACGGCGACGGCACAGAATATGCCTGAGGTCAAACAGGCGGAGCCGGACACCGCCGTGCCATCCAATTAAAAAATGTTTTTAGATTTGAAAAAAGGCCGATGTGCATAAGTCGGCCTTTTTGTTTGCGCGAAGGTTTTAACTGCAAAATTATTTATTTAACTCCGCGTCTTTCCGGAGGGCTTGTTCCAGCAGTTCCCGGACTCCCAATTCGTCGGCCCAACATAGTAATTTTTTTTGATCCAGCAGATTTCTTTGTATCCCAATCAATCCGAGAATATCATTCCACTGTTTTTCAGAGGTACAGCCGCCCTGTTTATACCAGTCCAGCTTCAACAGTAAAATATCTTCCGGGCTGACAGCCCAGACTTTGGCGTCGGGTAATGCCGGGATGACGACTTGTCTGCGCCGCTGCAGAAGCTGTTTCTGAAACGGCGTTTCATTGCGGATAAATGCGTCTATTTTAAACGCCGCGGCAATATGAATAACATTGAAACTGCCGCGCTGAATTAACGCCTGCCGGACAGCCTGTGGACTGACATAAAAATTGGAAGAAAGCTTTTTTACCAGTGCATCCGCAACAGACGAAAAAGGTTCCACGGTGACATCGGCATCTTCGGTGAATCGGACTTTTCCATAGACCGAACAGGCCATAGAGCCGCCCAGCGCATAAACAATCCCAAGCTCATCAAGAATGGCCAAAAAATCCGCCAGAGCTTTTAATTCACCGGGGGAGTTTGTCTGCGGCTTGTTTTCCATAGACTTCTGTAAACAGAGCGGCGCCAAGATGCTGCCGTTTCCACAATATTTCCAATTGTTCCGTGGAGGCCTGTGGGTGACGCATAGCCAGCCCCGCCAAAGCAAGTGATTTGCCGGTCTGATACGCCTCAAAAACCCGCAGCAGCTTTTCGCCGGGCGAGAGACGGCGATATAATTCCGTCAGCACGGCTTCGGCATCGGGATTGGTATCATTAGGCGACATTTTATTTATTTAACTCCGCGTCTTTCTGGAGGACTTTTTGGGTTTGTTCGGCGCGAAATTTGACGAGTTTGTCGGCCAGGGATTTATCCGCGAGGGCGAGAATCTGCACGGCGAAAACGGCAGCGTTTTTTGCGCCGGCCTTACCGATGGCCATTGTACCAACGGGCATTCCGGGCGGCATCTGGACGGTGCTGAGCAGGGCGTCAAGTCCGCTGGGGCCTTCGGCGGCCTGAAGCGGGACGCCGATGATGGGCAGCGTTGTATGTGCGGCCATGGCGCCTGCCAGATGGGCGGCCATGCCGGCGGCGGCGATGATAACCTGGATGCCGTCAGCTTTTGCTTTCTGGGCGAACTCCACCGCCTGCGTGGGTGTTCGGTGAGCGGACAATACCCTCACAATCGGGTCGATGCCGAAGTATTTGAGCTGATCCACGCAACTCTGCATTACGGGCAGGTCGCTGTCGGAACCCATCAGAACCGCCACGGGGGAATTTTTGCCGGCCATTGTTTTTCCTCGCATAAATAGATAGAATGTACGTACCGAATATATCGGTAATCAAGGCGGCTTTCAAGGGAAATTCGATGATGATTCGCAAACCAACAGTGGCGGGACAATTTTACGGCGGTTCGCAGCAGGAATGTCTGGACGAGATTGTCGAGTGCCTGCCCGCAGACCTGATTAAGACGGAGCTGCCGGCGAGAATTGTCGCGGGCATTGTGCCGCACGCGGGGTGGCTGTTTTCCGGCAAGGCTGCGGCGCTGGTTTTCGCAGCGGTCAAACAAGTCAATAAGGCCGTCGATACCTTTATTGTTTTCGGCGCATCGCATCGCTGTTATGAAACCTGTCCGGTGATTTATCCGGGCGGCGCGTGGGAAACGCCGCTGGGACGGATTTTAATTGATGAGCCGCTGACGCAGGAATTGATTCAACTGGGGGCCAAACCCAACGCAGAGGCGCATCGTTATGAACACAGCATTGAGGTGCAGATTCCGTTTATCCAGTATTTGTTTCCGAGTGCAAAATTAGTCGCGGTAATCATGCCGCCGGGGCCGGAGCGTTATGAATGCGTGTTCGGGCGGAAGGTCGGCGCGCTGCTGAAGGATTCGTGCGTGAATGCCGTGTGCATCGCCTCGACGGATTTAACGCATTATGGCCCGCGTTATGGATTTTATCCGCAGGGGTCCGGGGCGGAGGGCATTGCATGGGCGCACGAGGTCAATGATATGAAATTTATCGAAAGCGCGTTGAAGATGGACGCGGAGCATCTGGCTGAATCGTCGTTGCGTAATGAAAACGCGTGCGGGCCTGCGGCGGCGGCGGCGGCGGTCGCGGCGGCTGAGGTAGCCGGGAGCAAAAAAGGGATTTTGCTGGCGCATACCAACAGCGCCGAGGTAATGCAATCGCATTATCACCAATCCAGCAGTGAATCGGTGGGTTACGCGGCGATTGTTTTTTAGCCCATTTTCGTTAAAAACCCCCGGAAAAATCGCTATTTGTTTCACGCCGGTATTTTTTTTCGCAATAAACCTGCCCGGCTGTCCGTCTGTAATTCTGTAAATCCGGCCGGATTTGTAATGGACAGCAGCGCGTAACGACACGGACTATAAACCTTAACATGGTGTATTTTCAGAAAGGAAATCAATATGTTCAAGAAGATGATTATTATTGCAATCGCAACCGCCGCGGCGGTGTGGGTGTTTGCAGCACCGGGGACATGGGGCAAAGAAACTCCGGCAGCCGAAAAGGAAGCCAAGGCTCCGACCGTACAATTTGGCCGCTGGCTGAATGATTTTCGCGCGGCCTATGAACAGCGTGACGGGGAAAAGATGGATCAATTGATAAAGGGCATTGAAGCCAGGCAAAAAGAAATGCCCGCTATGCCGCAGATTGAGAAATGGCTGGGCAAGATTAAGGGAGCTTATCAGGCGCAGGACGCTAAGAAGATGGGACAGTTGCTCGACAATGCAGACCGGATGCGTGAACAAATTCGCGGACGCATTGGGCAGAACATGATGGCGCGGCGAGGTCGCGGCGATGAGAATTTCGGCGAACGCGGCAGACGTTTGGACGGTCCGCGAGGTCAGGATTTTGGCGCGCCGGGAGACCGGCCTGACTTTGGCCGCCAGCGCGGTTATAATCGGCAGCGGGATAATTTCAGGTCGGGTGATACTGAGGGCCGGCCGGAACAATTTCGCTTTCGCGGCGGGATGCCTGGGGCCGGCGAATTCGAAGGCCCGCGTGCGATGCGTCGATTTGAGCCGCAGCGTCCGATGAGGTTTGATGAATATGGGCCGCAACGTTTTGCGCCCCGCGAACCGATGGGATACGGCAGGATGATGCCGCGTCGGCAGGATGGCAATGAAAGACCTCGGGGTTTGGCTCCGATGTTTAACGATGGACCCGGACGGCATGATAGGAGGCCGATGAACGGTCGTTTTGCTCCGCGGATGCGGCCGGAGTATGGTCCGCGTTATGATGGACCGCGGAATTATCCGCAGGACCGGCCATCGCAGGAATATGACAGAACTGTACCGAGAGATTTTTGGTATTAACCGTTTCTAAAAAGAGATGCTTTCCATTGTGAAAGCCGACTTGCCTGAGAAGGAGGTCGGCTTTTTTATGCGCCGTGAAAATAAATCGCCGCATTTTTCATACGGTGAAAATGCGACGCGGAAGAGCGGATGAAATGATGATATCGTTTTAACTTTTAGTGGAGAAGGTTTTTTTCCCGCCAGCGGCGGACCAGGACCCGTCAGGTCATCGGACGGTTTTGCAGAGTACACGCAGGTTTTGAACTGTCGCGGCCCCATATTGTTTTCCTTAAAAAGATTTCGTTGTCAAACACGGAAAACGGTCTCTACTCAAACTATAAAAAATAAAAAAGGCCCTGCAAGAACCTACTGAGGAAAAAAGTTCTTTTTGGGCTTTCGGCGGATCGTGTCCGTTTTTGAAATTCCCCGGCGGACTTTTGAGGCTTCGGCTGCAATGCACATTTTTGGCTGGCATAAAAACCTCCACGATACAGTTTTTATTATAACGGTCTGATAATAGCGGACGTTAAGAAATGTTTTTTTTAGATTGCCGGCGGACCACGGCCCGCTTCCACTGCTTCGTAATAATGTGTTCTGCGAGATTCCATTTTTCCCCCCAGACGAAATAAGTGCCAAATCATCTGTTCTTTATTAAAGGTGAGTATATCAAAATTGGGGTTTTGCTTCAAGCGTATATCAAGGAAATGTTAAGTATTTTCGTTTGTTTTCTTAAAATATGCCGCTTTTTATCAAAATTGAATATATTATAAGACGGATTTTGTTTTTGTCTTAAATTTTTCCTTGTTTTTTCGTTATGGCATATCTTCGGGGTACATAAAGTGGGGCATTCTGCGGACTTTGCCGTCGGTATCGACGCAGGCCAGAATGGAGGTACCTTCGGCGAGAATGACGCCGGTGGATTTGCGTTTGAGGACGTAGGTATGTTCGACGCGGGCGCTGGTGATATTGGTGCAGGTGGTGGTCAGTTCAAGCTTTTCGTCATAAAAGGCGGGTCGGCGGTATTTGCACGTCAATTCGGCGACGACAAAGAAAACGCCTGCTTTTTCGAGATCGCTGTATGCCAGGCCATTGACGCGGAGGAGTTCAGTCCGGCCCATTTCGAACCAGGCGGGATAGACGGTATGATGCACAACGCCGGCCTGGTCTGTTTCGACATAGCGGGGGATGATTTCGATGGTGTGCTGCTGAATTTTCGTACAGGGCGGAAATTCCATTGGTTTCATCTGGTATTCGCTGCTTCGCGGTTTGACTCGCATAGGCGTTCCTTATGATTTTGATTTATGCCGTCGCCGACGCTCCGGGCTTGTTATTTTCTCAACAAAATATCATAATCGGCGTGGTTTTCAATAGTCCTGCGGGAAATTTATTGCCGCCGGCGTGGCGGCTTTTATAATGGCTGAAATTATCCAAAGGATTTTAATGGAACGATGGACAATACAAAAACTGCTGAACTGGATTACGGAATTTCTGACGCAGAAGGGCATTGAGGCCCCTCGACTGTCGGCGGAACTGCTGCTGACGCATGTACTGGGGTTATCGCGGATAGAGCTTTATACGCTATTCGACCGGCAGGTGGAGCCGGCTAAATTAGAGACGCTTCGCGCCTTAGTCAAACGCTGCGGTGAGCATGAACCGGTGGCGTATCTGGTGGGGCAGTGCGAGTTTTATTCGCTGCCGCTGAAAATCACGCGGGATTGCCTGATACCCCGGCCGGAAACGGAATTGCTGGTGGAGCGGGCGGTTGAGTTTTTGCGTAAACGTCCCGGCGCACAGGAGGTATTGGATTTGTGCACGGGCAGCGGATGTATCGCGGCGGCTGTGGCGAAAAACTGCAAAGACTGCTCCATTATTGCCACGGATATTTGTGATAAGGCATTGGCGACGGCGGCTCAAAACCTGTCGTTGCTGAAACTGACCGAGCGGGTTCGGCTGCTGTGCGGGGATTTATTCGACCCGATTATCGCGGGGCTGGACGCGGCGAAATTCGATTTAATTATGTCAAATCCGCCTTATGTCAGCGACGCGGAGTTTGCGAAGTTGGATAAAAATGTCCGGGATTACGAACCGCGACGCGCTTTGTATGGCGGCACAAACGGGCTGGATATTTATCGGCGGATAGCCGATGGGGTTGGCGATTTTCTCAAGGCCGACGGTGCGATGATGCTGGAAATCGGCTATGCGCAGGGCGAGGCGATCCAGAGTCTTCTTGAAGCGACAGGATTGTTCGCGGATATTCGCATTGAAAAAGATTCATCTCGAAATGACCGCGTAGCCATCGCTAAACGGAAATGATGGATGGCAAAGAAAAAACGGCGTCGCGGGTGCGGCGCCGTTTCAATGCATCTTATGGCTCTATCGGACGATTAAGTCCTGCTGCATCGGGCTTATTTTTGTTTTTCAGCGGCAGCCTTGAGTTCCTTGACCTGGGCATCAAGCTGTTTGATGCGGTCGTCTTTTTCCTTGTTTTTGACTTCCTGTTTTTCGAGCATTGTGCGGATGGCTTCCAGCGCCTTGGTCTGTGTTTCCTGTTCTTTGGCTTTGGATTCGGCCATTTTGGTTTCCGCCTGGGCGAGTTTTTCATTGGCCGCGGCGATATCCGCCTGGGCCTTGTCCACTTGTGCTTTCAGGGCGGTGTTTTCCTTTTGGCAACTGACCAGTTGCGCATTTTCGCAGCCGCATAAAATCAACAAACTTATCATCAGCATCCCTATTGCCAGTTTCTTCATTGTTTCATCCTTTCGTAAAAGTATTGATTCCGAGTTTTGTCTTATTCCGTATCGCGGCCTATTGTACCACAGGCGGTGCCCTGTCCGCAAGGGTCTGGATGGCAAATTTGCCGTCCACGGAGCAGGGTTTAAAACCAGGTAAATTCGTCTTCGCTAAAGCCGCGACGAAAACAAAACCGCCGCCAGGCGTGATGCCCGGCGGCGGTTTCTTATAATAAGAACCTCTTTATCAGAGGTTGTGTAACTCCTTATACATCATGCTCTAAGAACAAGAGTCCAGCCAATTTTGGGCAAACAGCGCGAAATCCGACAATTTTACATACCCGTCACAATCCAAGTCCGCCACATTAAATCTGTCGCCAACTGAGCCGGCCCACAGCCAGTTTAATGCAAATTCCGCAAGGTCGGACAGATCCGTTATCCCGCTCTGGTCAAAATCGCTGCATCGGTTGCACGGTTTCGGGACGAGGTAAATAGTCGTCGAACCTGCTATCGAAGGCTGCCAACTCATTCCGCCATCGACACTCAGTTCTGTGAAAACGTCAAAGAAGCTCTCAATATTGTAATTGCCGCTGAGTAAACTGCGTTCACTCGTTCGTCCCAGCGAGGCTCTCGTCGGGCTTTCGCGAAGCCTGATAAACGGCGGCAAGCCGCCGCCGTTGATATTAAGCTGGAGCATCTCGGTGTCGTAATATTCCGTCACGCCGTCTCCGCCAAGCCGGCCGGTCATCTGGAAGGTGATCGTGGCGCTGGTGACGACCGGATTAAACGTCGCTCCGCCGTCCGTTGAAATCATCATGTCCACCATTGTATCACAGGTGTGCGTGGCCGTGAAGCCAGGCGGCGGGGGCGGGATGCTCTGTGTAAACCTGCTGATCACCACGTCTTTGAGGACGACACCTATTGCATAATACGCAAACCACTCTTCATCATGCACATACTGTCCGGTTGCCGGCTGCAGATTTGGTGTCGGGAATGGATTGGACGGCGCAACCGCCCGTGCTTCAACATGGCCCGCTTGGCCGGCCGGCTGCCAGGTCTGACCGCCATCAAAAGTGATTTCCGTAAAGATGTCAAAGAAGCTTCGAATCCTGTAGCCGTCTCCGAAAGCATGAATCTTGATGCTGCCTTCACTGATGCGCGTCGGACTTTCGCGCACCATCACACCCGCCGGCAGGTCACCGCCGGAAATATTCATCGCCAGCAATTCGGTCTCGTACGTAGCACGCCCATTGAAATCCCGGGAATGATACGTCTTGACCGTCAGAATCGCCGGGGTTCGGCCCGGAGAGAATTTCAGGCCGCCATCGGTCGAGAAAAGATAATCCACCTGTGCATCGTATGAATGGATTACCGTCGCACCCAGGGCAGGCGGATTTATCCAATCACTGAACCGTTTGCATTGCACATCTTTGAGAATAATCCCGGAGGCGTAGGACTGCCATATAGGATTAGTCGAAACATCCTGACTGACCGGACTCGGCAGCTTTGTGGATGGGGCAAACATCGGCGAAACCGCCGCCGGGTCAAGATGAAGTTCCACATATCCCGACGAGGCCGAAGAGAACCAACTCATTCCGCCATCAAGACTGACTTCCGTGAAAATATCGAAGAAGCTGCTGATTTGATAACCGCCGACAACCGGCCTAATGCGAGCCTGACCAGTGGACATTAAGGTGGGGCTTTCGCGAACCATCACACCCGCCGGCAATCCGCCACCTGAGACGTTCATCTGCATCACCTCAATCCGGTAGATATCTTCCCCTCCGCTGCTGCTGGAATAGGACATCTGAATCGTATTGGTTACATTGGCTGTTACCGGCTGGAAAGTCATTCCGCCGTCGAATGTAATTTCGAATTCCGCCTGAGAATTAAAATTGTGCACGACCGGCAGGCCGCCCGGCGGCGGAGGCACAATCGACGAAGAGAAGAAATGGTTGCTCCAGTTTCGGATGATAACGCCCATCGGGTAAAGTGCAAACCCCTGGCCGAGATCCGTATTATACATGCCGTTAAGCGGCGGCAGCAGGTTGGTTGTGAAGAAATGCGGCGTCTGCGCCCGGTTAACGGTAACCCTGAAGCTGCATACGGCAACCTGGTCGCAAATATCCGTGGCAACACATTTGACCGTCGTCGTGCCGACCGGAAATACGCTGCCGCTGGGCGGATTACAGTTAATCATTATCGGCGGACAGCCTCCGGTGACGGTTACCACATAGTTGACCACTGCTCCGCCGGGGTCTGTTGTATTCACCGTGATGTCAGGCGGACAGATGATATTGAGAGGTTCTCCCATGAGGTTAACGGTTGCCGGACCGAGCACTGTAGGCTGCCAACTAAATCCGCCATCGAGGCTGATTTCCGTGTAAATATCAAAAAAGCTTTCGGTATCATATTTGCCGCCGGTTGTCCCGTGCTGGCTGGTTCGTCCCAGCGAGGCTCTCGTCGGGCTTTCACGAATCCGGAAACCCAGCGGTAAATTGCCTCCGCTGATATTAAGCGCCAGCATTTCCGTATTGTAATATGTTGCGGTTCCGTCCGTCCGGTTCCATGCTGTATAAACAGTGACGTTGGCCGGAGCCGTGATTGGCGTAAATGTCAGTCCGCCATCCATTGACATCATCATATCCACTGTCGCATTGAAGGTATGGGTATCGTTGCCGCCCGGCGGCGGAAGCGGGAAGGATGATGTGAAGTTGCGCAATACCGCATTTTTGAGAACGACACCTGAGGCATACAATGAAAACAGCGAACCATGATCAACATACCGGCCGCATGATGGCGGCAGATTAGGCGTTGGGAATGGATGGGGCGGCGCGACAGTCTGCGCCTCGACATGGCCTGCGCTGCTGGTTGACGGATACCAGGTCTGGCCGCCATCGACACTCAGTTCCGTGAAGATATCAAAAAAACTGTGAATCTGGTAATCGCTCGGCAAAGTCTCGATAGCAATACCGCCGACACTGGCCTTGGTTGGGCTTTCACGGATCATAATACCCATCGATGTCAGGTCGCCGCCGGAAATATTCATCGACAGCATTTCGGTGGTATATTTAGCCACGCCTCCTGAATCGCTGACGCAGGTAATTTTCTCTGTCGCCGTCACCGGGGCACGGCCCTGATGGAAAGTTGCTCCGGCGTCGGTCGAGATAATATAATCCGCCTGCGAATTAAACGACACTGTCTCTATTCCGTTCAGAACCGGCGGCATAATTGAATTGCTGAACCGCAGGTGTCGGATATCCTTGATAATGATACCGGGGCCAATGGCATACATCTGCCATACCGCACCTATTGAGGCATCCTGGCTTACCGGCGACGGCAGCAATCGCGACGCCGCCGGGAACGGCGGGATGTCCATCGGGTCGGCGGCACCGGCGTAAGCGGAAATTATCAGGCAGCCTAAAATCACAGAAAACAGGGTCTTTTTCATAAGTCACCCTTTCGAAATGGTTAATGTTCCAAAATTGTGTGAAGGAATTATGAATTCACGAAATGCAGTATCGCATAGTGCGACCTGTTTTTTTATCCTCATACCCGTTCTCCGACGGAGGCAAATCATTTAATAAACCCTCTCCGTTCAATACTCAAGCAGATGTGATTTCCACCTTTTATTTCCAACAATGATACAAAAACCGCTTTGAATTGTCAAGAAATTTCGTGTTTGCGAGCAGGTATTTCCCCTTAATTTCGGCTCAGCACCCGACGAATGCGACACAAAATATCCCAATAAATCAGTCCCGAACGGGTCTGGATTTTCATCTTTGTTAAACCTTCCGCCGTTGCCAAAGCTATGAAGAACAAGGGCTGGCACGGGCGAAATTGCGGGGTTAAGTCAGCTCCACGGACCAGTAGGCGTGGTCGAGGAATTGTTTCCAGCTTTTGTAGCGGTCGTGGTTGAGATGTAAATGTATCACGGGGTTGCGTTTCGGCTTGACGGGTTTTTGAATCAGCGTCATGTGCGCCTGCTCCGGCGTTCTTCCGCCTTTCTTCGTGTTGCATTTCGTACAGGCGCAGACGATGTTGTCCCACTGGCTGCCGCCGCCGAGGGTGCGGGGGACAACGTGGTCAAGCGATAATTCGCTGGTGGGGAATTTTTTGCCGCAGTACTGGCAGCGGTTGCCGTCCCGTGCGAAGAGATTGCGGCGGTTGAACTTGACGGTCTGCCGCGGCAGGCGGTCGTAAAACAGCAGCCGGATGACGCGCGGCACGGCGATATCAAAATTGACGGTGGAAATCCAGTCGCAGGTGTCGGCTTCGAAGGTCTGTTTGAGGGCGGACAATTCACGCCAGGAATTGAAGTCGTAATTGCTCCATGAGGCGCCGTCATCGCAGGAGATAATTTCGGCGAGATTGCGCACAACGAGAGACATCGCCCTTCGCAGGCCTATGATGCGGAAGGCCATATAGTGCTTATTGAGAACAAGCACTTGTGAGTCCAGAATCTGACCGCCGGCAACCGTGAACATAAAAATTCCCAACGCTCCGATAAAACATCTATAATAATACCAGAATGCGTGCTTTCTGGCAAGAGGAAAAAGGTCGGCGGCCGGGCGAAAAAAAAACTTTGACAGACAGAGGCAAAGGAAAGTAAAAAGGCAAAAGGAAAAAGGTAAAAGTAAGGAACGGCAACGATGTCGAATCGCGGCGGGGCATTATACGTGGTGAAGTGTCTTCGGCAAGAGGGGTTTACGGCTCTGTTTGCGGGGGGGTGCGTGCGCGATATGCTGCTGGGCCGGCGGGCGAATGATTATGACGTGGCGACCGACGCCGTGCCGGAGGAGATTATTGGGCTGTTTCGGCGAACGCTGAAGATTGGGGCGAAGTTTGGCGTGGTGATGGTGCTGCGGGACGGCAAGCAGATTGAGGTTGCGACGTTTCGCGCCGAAGGCGGCTACGCGGACGGCAGGCATCCGAAGACAGTCAAGTTTACCACGGCCAAAGAAGACGCCCTGCGGCGGGACTTTACGATTAACGGGATGTTTTATGACCCGATGGGGCGCGAGGTGTTGGATTTTGTCGGCGGGCGGGAAGACCTCAAGCGGCGCATGATTCGCACGATTGGAACGGCGCACGAGCGGTTTGGCGAAGATTATCTGCGGATGCTGCGGGCGGTGCGGTTCGCGGTGCGCCTCGATTTTGAGATTGAGAGAAAGACGTGGGAAGCGATTCGTGAACTGGCCGGAAAGATTGTGCATATCAGCGCCGAACGCATCGCGGCGGAGTTGGAAGGGATATTGACGCATCCAAATCGCAAACGCGGCACGCAATTACTTTGTCAAAGCGGGCTTGCGATACATATTTTTTCAACAATGACAGACGATGAAATGATTGAAGGAGTGGAGGTCATTTGGCGACTGGGTAAGCGTATCGATTGGCCGATGGCGCTGGCTGGATGGTTTGCGGCGATGAATATGAAAAAGGCGCTGGCGACGGCGGAGATGCTTAAGCTTAGCGGGATGGCGACGAAGCATTTACGGTTTCTGCTGGACAAACGCGGCGTGCTGCTGGATGGCGATATGTCGCTGGCGGAGTTGAAGATGCTGGCGGCGACGCCGTACTTTTGGGATTTGTACGATTTTCAGGCGGCGATTCAGAAAGCCCGCGGTGAAAGTCTGGCGGCTCTGGCAAAGATTAAAAAGCGGGTGATGGCGCTGAAGGGCAAAAATCTGTGTCCGAAACCGCTGCTGGACGGCAATGAATTGATTGTGCTGGGGGCGGTGCCAGGTCCGATGGTGGGAAGGCTCGGCCGGGAGATGTATGTCGCCCAGCTTGCCGAAGAGATTAGTACGGCGGCGCAGGCAAAGGCGTGGGTGGAGAGCTGGATTAAAAAGCACATAACCGACGAGCAATAAAGAGGTTATGAATTTTTGTCCGGGGCGGGTGATTTTGGCGGGGCATTTTTTCCAGCGGCAGGGGCTTGTCAGACGATGGATTTTATGGTACAAAGGTAATTCTACGGGGCCTTAGCTCAGTTGGGAGAGCGCTTGCATGGCATGCAAGAGGTCGTGAGTTCGACTCTCATAGGCTCCATTGTGCGTAGGTTATTTAGCAATAAAAACACTTCGCGGGTATGGTACCCGTGAAATCCAAGCCTCTGGATACGCCCCCCTGATCCAACCTTATGTTTAGGTCAGATGATTTTGACTATATTTTTTTAGGAATTTCTAATGGCATTTAAATCACTTGGTCTTTGTGACCCGCTGGTGCAGGGTATCCTTGCGACCGGCTACACCGCTCCCACCGAAATACAGTCGCAGGCGATTCCCGCGGCGATTGAAGGGCGGGACATTATCGGCTGCGCCCAGACGGGAACGGGCAAGACAGCCGCATTCGTGCTGCCGATTTTAAACCGGCTCCACCACAAGCCGGCGACGGCGAAGAAAGCTATTCGTTCGCTGATTTTGACGCCGACGCGCGAGCTGGCGGTACAGATTGAACAATGCATTGTCGGCTACGGCCGATTTCTGCATTTTCATACGCTGGCGATCTACGGCGGCGTAAATATCGAAGGTCAGCTTCGGGCTTTGCGGCGCGGCGTGGATATTGTGGTCGCGACGCCCGGCCGGCTGCTGGACCATATACAGCGACGCAGTATCGACCTGAAGTCCGTGGAGGTGCTGGTTCTGGACGAGGCCGACCGGATGTTTGATATGGGATTCATCAAGGACGTGCGGAAGATTATCGCGGCGGTGCCCCAACATCGTCAGACAATGCTTTTTTCGGCGACGATGTCGTCGGAAGTGAAAACGCTGGCGTCGGGGGTGCAGAAATCCCCGAAGATGATTCAAATCGGTCAGCAGCGGAATCCCATCGAGACGATTACGCAGCATATTTATCCGGTTCGCAAAGACCAGAAGATGGATCTTTTGCAGCAGATGCTTGCCAGGGGGAAGATGGATTGCGTACTGGTCTTTTCCCGCACCAAGCACGGAGCGGACAAAATCAGTCATCGCCTGGAACGGGCGGGTATTCGGTCGGTAGCGATCCATTCCAACCGTTCCCAGAGTCAGCGTCAGCGGGCAATGGATGGATTTAAGGCGGGAAAATTTCAGGTGATGGTGGCGACGGACATCGCGGCGCGCGGGATTGATGTGGAAGGGATTTCGCACGTGGTGAATTTTGACGTGCCGGCATTCGCGGAGGATTATATTCATCGCATTGGCCGTACCGGCCGGGCGACCGCCACGGGCGACGCGATAACCTTTGTATCAAACGAAGAGCAAAAGTATTTTCATCAGATTGAGAAATTCATCGGGCGCAGGCTGCCGATGGAAAATTGCCCTGAGTTTGTCCGTGCAAAGCCGGAGGCGGCGCAGCCACTTCCGCACAGCGATGTTTATCCTGCCCACGCAAGCGTGGGCAGGGCACCCAGTGGAGGTTCTTCAGGCGTGGGCAAAAAGCCCGGCGGTTTTCGCGGATGGCACAACAAAAGACCAAGACGCCGCCGGAGCAGCCGTTCTCGCGGATAACACATTTATCCTGCCCACGCAAGCGCGGGCAGGGCACCCAGATATGGGAATACTGTGACCCGGGTTATGAAATTTTTCTACAGAACAAACTGAAGCAATAAAAAAAGGCGGAATTTCAACATTCCGCCTTTTTGTTTTGTCAGCACAAAAGGCTGTGCATATCCGCAATTGTTTTTTTGGCGGATTACATTCCGTAAAGTTGTTTAAGTTGAGCTTCGCTGGGCATTGTCTGGTAGCGTTCGCCTTTGGGGCCGGTGTAAGAACCATCCGAGTTTTGCGTCAGGCGCACCGGGGTTTGTGAGCCATTGCTGTTGTTGAGCCAGACGGTGACAGAATTGGCTTGGGCGGCCGGGGTATTGTAAGTCTGCTGCTGCGGAGCCGTGATTTGCTGCTGCTGTTTGGCTTTGGATTTATCCATTTCGTTGCCGACGATATAACCGCCGACAGCGCCGACGCCCGCGCCGATAAGCGTGCCGGTGGTATTGTGGCCGATGGCCTGCCCGGCCAGGGCGCCGCCGCCGGCGCCGATTAACGTGCCGGACTGAGCGGCGGTATCACAACCCGCCACAAAAATCGTCGAAATCGCCACACAAACCGCTAATCCTCTCAAAATCGCTTTTTTAAGCATAATTTTCTCCAGTTTATATCGAAAATTTCGGGTTTTGTTTCTGTTTTGCTTCCGGGTATTAGACGATTATGACGCTTGTTTTATTACTGTCAAGTTGAATTCGATGTTCGGTTCCTTCGACATTGTTGTAGGATATACTTGTCATAACCATAAGGATACTTTATACTTATCGGCACGAAAACGGTATTTTCTATATAGCGGGAGAATATGAAATGAGGCCGAGTTTGGTCATACATGGTGCGGCGGGACGGATGGGGCGCAGGATTCTGGCGCTGGCGGTGGAGGAACAGATTTTTGATGTCGTCGGCGCGGTGGATCATCCGGGCCATCCGGACGCGGGTAAAGACGCAGGCACACTGGCGGGCGTTTCGCCGCTGGGGATAAAGCTGGGCGGCGAGTTCCCGCAGAAAGCCTCCGTGGTGATAGATTTTTCGCTGCCGCAGGCGGCGGCGAAAACGGCTGAATGGTGTGAGAAATGCGGCGCAGCTTTAGTGGTGGGTACGACGGGGCTGGAAAGAGCACAGATGGAAATACTAACGGCGGCGGCAAAAAAAATCGCGATTGTGCAGGCGGCAAATATGAGCCTCGGGATGAACCTGCTGTTCAGCATCGTGGGCAAAGTGGCGGCGGCGCTGGGGCCGGAGTATGATATTGAGATTACCGAGGCGCATCATCGACTCAAGAAAGATGCGCCGAGCGGTTCGGCATTGTCTTTAGCCAAAAGCATCTGTGAATCGACGGGGCGAGATTATCCGGGCTGCTTGGTTCATGGACGCCAGGGGAAAGATGTGCCGCGACAGACAGGGACTATCGGAATGCACGCGATTCGCGCCGGGGATATTGTCGGCAAGCACGCGGTGATTTACGGCACGCAGGGCGAGACGATAACGATTTCGCATGATGCACAAAGCCGGGATACGTTTGCCCGCGGTGCGCTGCGGGCGGCGCAGTGGGTGTTGAATCAAAAACCGGGACTGTATAGTATGCAAGATGTATTAGGGCTGAAATAATTTCCGCGTGTGCAGCAAAGCTGCACACCCTACAGAAAATATGGTGTAGAAAGAACGTTAAATTTGGAACCGGAAGCCAAAAAATTAAAAATCTCGGTGATGGGGCTTAGTGAACCGATACTGGCTATGCTGGATGTCGCTTTATCGATGGATTGTTTTGAGGTGACGGCGGCGGCGGACGAAGATGCGCAGGCGGTACAGGCGTTTTCGCAGCGGTACGGCTGTCCGGCATATACGGATTTTCGGCGGATGATTATGCAGAACCCGGCGGACGTGCTTTTTGTCGGCGCGCCGCTGCATACGTGCGGCGAGCATATTCGCCAGGCGATACAGAATAAATGTCACATTATCAAGATGCCGCCGGCGGGGTTGACGTTTGAGCAATGCGCATCGCTGGTTCAGCAGGCCCGCAGGGAAGGGGTGTATTTTGTGACGGCGATTCCGGGGCGGTTTGAGCCGGCGGTATTGCGCCTGCGACAGGAGCTGGCCGACAGCGAGCCGGACTACTGGCATTTGATTACGGCGGTTTGTCATGTGCCGCAGGGCGAGATTGAGCCGCAGAAACGATGGCTGCTGGACCCGAAATTGTCCGGCGGCGGCGTGCTGATACAAAACGCGTACGATTTGCTGGACGAGATGGTGTTGTGTTTCGGCCTGCCGCAGCAGGTATATGCCGTGCTCATCAGCCAGGCCCCCGACCGGCAGCAGCGATTGAGCATTACGGAAGACAACGCGGTGGTGTCGATGAAGTTTTCGGATACGCTGGCGGCGCAGGTGATGGCCAGTCGGACGCTGGGGCCGGAGCGGCGGCATCTGCGCATGCACGGCAAGGACAAATTTATCACGCTGACGCGCGAGGATTTTTCGATTACGGACAACAGCGGCAACCTGATGGAGCATATTCAGTTCTCGCCGGAGCAGTTTCACGGGACGCAGGATTTGCTGGATAATTTCGCGAAGGCGGTTTTGAATCCGTCGGAGAAAAACAAGCTGTCGCCGCCGGCGGGGGTGGATTTATACACGATGGCGGTGATCGAATCGGCCTACCTGTCGGCACGGACATCCATGCCCGAAACGCCCTCCCGGCTATTAGATATGGCCAAGGCCAATGTGCTGATGTAATATCAAATATTACGTCAGCGATGTCCTTCTTGCTCTAAGTATCTATATAGATGATAAAAGCGTAAAGCCAAAGAAGATACAACTCTCCTCCAATAAATACCATAGCAGAATTTACAAACTTTACCCACTTACGTTGACGTACACACGCCGCCAGGTTTATTAGAGCCGTCACAATTACGCCCCCCATAAGGCAAGAAGCTCCCGCAATTCCTATGACTTCCATAGTCGGGCTAACAAGATTTTGGGAAATCACCCCGATTATCAAATAGATAGAAACCACAATAACTGTTTCTAAAACAGGCCAACGAGCTTCGCATTTTTTGTGATGGGCAACTATTGCAGCAATAATTCCAATCAATATCGGTGTCAGCAGGGAAGCAAAAAATACCAATGCTGCAAAGGCATAGTCGGATTGTGTTGGTGGGGCAATATTTTCATAATACTTCCAAGCATGCAACCGGTCGGCCGACAAAACCAACTTCCACAAAATCAACATCACAGGAATCATTGCAGGGATCAATAAATACCGTTTCATTGTCAGCGTGGTTTTCATTTGGTATTTCTCTTTTTATGGTTCCCATTTAACCAGGCCGCTCGCAAACCGCAGAGGGTTATTTTTCCTCGTCGCCGAGTTCTTCGGTTTGTTTTAATCTCCGCTGACACGGCCGGATTGCTTTACGGCCTATTGCAAAGAAAACGGCCGGCCGTTTATGGTTACATTTTTAGTATCAACGTTTTTTACTTTGTCGCTGATGGTGAATTTTGTATCTTTGGCTTTTACGTCAACGTTTTCGATTGTGATGTCGCTGATGTCCGTTTCGCGATTGCCGGAAATTTCGCCCAGTGAGCCGATGGTTCCTTTGATGTTGGACACAGTGATATTGCGGACGATTGATTTGGGTTCGGGCTGGCCCCGCAGGTCGAAATACTGTGACCACTTGCGAACCTGGAACAGCGACATCTTGTCGTTTTCGATGGTAATATCCCGGAAATGGATATCCTCGTAATGCTGCGGCGTATCGGGGCGCAGTTTTAATCGCACCAGCGTCACCGGGCCTGTGATCTTGCAATTGGACACCACCACGTCACGCACCAGCGTAGCTTCACTGCCGCAGGTCGCCACGCCTTCGCCGCGTTTGAACGTGCAGTCGGAAATACGTATCCGTTCCGTCGGCCGGCTTTGTTTGTCTTCCAGGGCAAATGGGCCTTTCGTGCCTTTCAGACAGATGCAGTCATCGGTCACGGAGAAAAAGCAGCCGCGGACCACAACATCCTGACAACTGTCCAGGTCGATGCCATCCGTGCTCGGCGCCTGCTTATAGTCATCGGGCACGATGAAGCTTGTGTTTTCCACTACCACTTTTTGGCAATTATAAATATGGAGATTCCAGAATTGCGAGTCTTTGAACGTGATGCCGCTGATTTTGACGTCTTTGGAGTTCTCGATGATGGCCAGCCGCGCCCGGTCAAGCCCCAGGTTTTTGAAATTCTTATCGACTTTGCGGCCCGCCCAGAACTTTTCCCAGACCGGCATGCCGCTGCCGTCAAGCATGCCGGAACCACTGATACACAGGCCGTCACAGCCGTCCGCATTAATCAGTCCCGCGTTAAAAGATTCCTCAAAATGCCCTTCGATGCGCGTGCGTTTTCTGGGAAAATCATTGGGGTCGGTGGAGCATTTGAGTACGCCGCCTTTGTCCAGATGCAGATTCACCCCGGGCTTCAAAAAGAGCGAACCGCTGATAAATACGCCCTGGGGCACAACAAGGGTTCCGCCGCCGGCGGCCGCCATCCCGTCCACCGCCGACTGGATAGCTTTCGTGTTCAGCGTCTTGCCATCACCCACCGCACCCATTTGAGTAATTGGCATTTTGCGTCCTTGGGGCACCGCCGCCACAGAGATTTCCGTCTTGTCCTGCCCATATACCGCAGAGCACAATAAAAGAACAAACAAGTTAATCGTCCGTCTCATCTGATTTTCCCCTTTGATAAAATATGTGCCTGTCTTTTTATGAGGGCATTATAGCATAATAATACCTAAAATCCATTGCCATGTCCGAAGGCCGGTCGGATATGTTTTGGCGTACATCCCGCTTCTTCCTTCCGCCGGTTTTATCCCCTCACTGACGTTCAGGGCTTTTCGCCTTGTATTCTTGCTCTATTTTTCATCCTCGTCGAGTTCTTCGGTGGGGGAATCATAGACATCGCTGTCGGATTCTTCTTCCTCAACCTGATATGTCAGGTGGGTGTAGCCGGCCCGCCTTGCATTCTATCAACTATTTCGGCAGATATTTGAATTTCTGGCCGCCGATGGAGGCATCGACCATCAGGCCCTGGTCGGCCATGACAAAGACCGCCAGCCCGTTGCGGTAATCCGCCTTGGCCGCCGCGCCGGCGTCCATTGCCACCGCCGTCGCCTGCGCCGAAAAGGTAAATTCGCCCGTCAAAAAAACTTCCATATCCGCGTGTGTGCGGAAAAAGATAATCTCCCGGAAAGATTCGCCGCCCACAGAAGCGCCGATCGTGGCCTGAGTCATATTACAATAGCCGATAAGACCGCCGTTTTTATAAACTTCGCCGTGGCCGTAGGCGCCGCCCAGAATAAACGCCCCCTTGCCGACCTTGGGCAAAACGGCATAACCTTCCGAATCCCGGAAAAAAGTTTCAATCGTCGGGTCCTTGGCCTTAAATGCCGCAATGGCCTCTTTCACCGCCGCGGAAAGAGCTTCCTTTCCCTCCGGCCGTTCCGGCGCCGTGGCGCAGCCCGAAATGAAAATCCCAACCCCCGCCAACAGAAGCAAAAAATCCTTTTTCATAAGCTCGTTCCTTTCCAGAAGCCGTTTGTGTCTTTAGTCAAAAGCACAACAGATTATAATACAATTACCGCCAAAAGGTTTCAAGAATCTTTGAAAAAAACACCGGATTACTTCTCGTCGGGAAGCTTGACATGCCGAATTTTAGAATATTTAACTTGTTGTTATCACTCGAATTACCGTTACAATAGTGGAGGTATAAAATGAAGTGTAAAAGGCATAAGTTTGTCTGGAAAGGAGACGACTATGAAAACGCGGATTCTTGGTTTTGCGATAGTGGCGGCCTGCTTAGTCGGATGCGTGCCGAGCCTGCACGAACTGTACACCGAAGATACGCTGGCCTATGACCCGGCCCTGGTTGCAACGTGGGAGGAGAAGGACGCAACCTGGGTATTCAAGGGCGACCCGAACAGCAAATCGTATGAATTACTGATTGTCGAACAGGATGAAAAGCGAGGTCGGCTCGAAAACCAAATGGAAGCCCGGCTGGTCGAACTCGATGGCAAACGCTATCTGGACTTGTTCCCGCGGAAAGATGTAAAACTGAATGTCGGAAACTGGTTCAGTACCAGCCTGCTCAGGGCGCATATATTTATAAAAACGGAAATCCGGGAAGGCAAACTGCTGGTTGCGATAATGAGCCCGGATATTGTCGAAAAAATGCTCGAAAAAGACCCGACAATCATCAAGCATGAGAAAACCGAAGACAGAGTCGTCCTGACAGCCTCGCCAAAGGAGTTGCAGGAGTTTATAAAGAAAAATACCGGAGTAAAAGACTTTTTCGGCGAGCCGACGGAACTGAAGCGGCAAGAGGCTAAGCCCGCGGCGAAATAATTATTTTCGCCACGCGGCTTTGCGAACCATTAACGGCGGCATTTGCTGCAGCGGCACCCGACCCATATCCTTGCGGACGCAGCTTCGGGCGTTGGGATAGAAACGAAGGTCGTCTTTTTCCAAAAGCCGGCGGAGGCGTAATTTTTTGAACCACTTGAGCATAGCGTTTCTCGGAAGAATGTTCGTCTGTCGTTTTTATCGGTTGAGAAAGAGACGGGCTTAACATTATAAATGTCGCGTTTTACAACCGGTCTAAAAGTCGCTATAATGGGCCTCAACAATATATTATAGGACACAAATTATGACGCCGATTAACCGCGAAAGCAAAACCAGTGTGCATTTTGGAATAAATTTTCTGCTTGCCGGCCCCTGGGGACACGAGAAGGGAACGCTGCTGGAATTTCAAAAAGCGCTTTTAGACGGTGGATTGGAATTTTCACAGACGGCCGCACGGCCGGCCGGGTTCAGCCTCAGCCGCAGCGACCCATCCTCGCTGCAGGTGATTCTCGAAACTCCGGGGCCGCAGGTGCATACGATGCAGATTATCGCGGCCAATCCGCAATACGATGTTGAGATGTTCGCCAAAGAAGCCTTGGCTGCCACCTCGGCCTATCAAAAAACATGGCGCCTGCCGCAGTATCAGATTCTCAGTACCGGCGGTTGTATCCGACATCTGTACAGCGCCCATGTTCATGCGTTTCAATACCTCTGGGAAGAACGCCTCGGACAATCGCCGCAGGATTTTGCGCTCCTGGGCCGCCGACCCGTCGCCGGAGGGGGACTTCGGTTGTCGATTCCGCCCCATCAGAAAGAAGGAGGCCAACCCGTGAGCATCGAAATCCGCATTGAGTCATTCTTACGCGAATCGCAGAAATTGTTTGTTGAAACGGTTTTCACCTGGCCTCAGCCCAGAGTCGTCGCCGAAGGGAAAGATTTTGACTGCCAGACCCATCTGCGCGAAGTCGAATCATTCGCCGCAGAGCAGGTCTGGGATTTTATCGTCAAACAGAAAAACCCCGGGCAGTAATATGAAATTTACTTGTGATTCTCGCTTGTAGCACAGCCGCCCTCGGCCGTGGTTTTTATCGGGTGCCATGCCCGGGTCATTTCGCATGGGCATGTTAATAATAGTAGATAAAATGCACATTGACGACTTTCCACGCATTCTTGCCGGTGGGCAGCCTGTCTAACCGAAGCGTTTCACATTCCAGTTCCGGCCAGCGGGTCAGAATCGCCGACAAAAATTTGCAGAAATTTTCAATGTCAATCGTCTTGATGGCCAAATCGGCGCTTTTGACGGTCTTTCCCGCCTTCTTGGTTGTGTCGCGGACATTGAAAGTATAATTATCGGAAGCGATGCCGAACTGTTTGGTGAACTGGTCGATGACAATGGCGTAATCAAAACCAGTCGCCTGTGATTTCTCCTGCTGGAAAGTCAGCCGCTGCGGCTCTATTCGTAGAATCTGCTCAAGAGTTTTTTGTGTCTCATCGTATTCTGTTTTACTGGCATTCCATTTTTGCACGGAGGATGGATACGCCAGCGTCCAGGCGTAAATCATCCACGCTCCAGCCAGTACCGGCACAGCAACCATATAAAATAACGGACTTCTCAAATAATCTTTTATCATTTGCTTTCCTTTATTTTCAAAGAAATCACAAATTCGTCCCGGTTCCCGGTGGGATTAAGGCGCTCATTGGAAATTTCCAGTTTGCGGTGTTTTACTATGGCGCCGCGCAATTCCAGTGTGCTCTTTCGACTGTCAGTATCGCCGATCAGCGAAATCGTCCGCTCGGAAATCGTGATGGTTTTAATATTCACGTCAACCGATTTTGGGCTGTCGTTAATGGCCTCAAGAACATACGTCAAACGGGCCGTCACGGCGCTTTCATCCAGACCATATTGCTGGAGTTGTTTGACGCGCATCAGTTCCCGGCGAAGACGCGACCCGACGGGTTCGCTGGATGGCGGCGTTTTGCCGTACATCGCGGCGGTATAGTCTTCATTCAGTCTCTGATGAAGCTGAGACGTATAATTATTCATTCGTATCGCGCGGGTCTGAAAATACAACCCAAGCATCACAAAAAGAATCGTTAGAGAAACACTGACTACCTTCAGGCTTTTCTGCAGCAGGCGCCGACGCCCCTGATACGGCATAAAATCCCGGCGAAAGTCTGCGCAATGCCCGCGCCCCGTCAGCGCCATCGCCGAACCACAGGCAAAAAGAAATCCGTCAATCTGCTCCGCGGGCAGATCGTAGGGTGTCTGCAGGTTCAACTGCCCCGACAATTCCAGTTGTTCAACCTGCATCCCCGTTCGTTTGCTCATCTCAGCCGCGTCAATATCCCGGCCGGAATTCACAAGAACAAGCGTTTTGATGTCTGAAGCGGCGGGCAGGACTGCGACGCTCAAAATCGTCTGACGCGACAATGCTGCGGTTTTGTCCGTGTCGTCGGGCAATAAAAAGGTGCGTACCTTCGGCGCAAAACCGTCACCCTGTGGAACCAGCAGGAAACAGGCCCGGCCGAAAATCAGCAGAAATATTTTACCCGCAGCGCTCAGTAGGCCGGTTCTTTCCATTGCCCGCGCCAGGCAAATCGCATCAGGCTCCAGCACCGTCGGGTCCAGACCGGCGCCCTGCAAGTCCAGCAGAATGTCGGTCAGTGTCTGCCTGTCGGCGGTATAGACGGAAATGTCCGAACCCGTCGAACCGGACGCGGTAATCGCGAAGGTCACCGCCAGCGAGGATGCATCAGTGGCGGCGGCCTCCTCTGCGTCGAAACGAATGGTGCTTTCAATCTGCCGCGGGTCGGTAAATTCGGAATGCAGGTCATATTGATTGATGACCGAACTGCGGACTGCCGCCGCGAATTCCTCGCATGGCCCCGCCTGCTGCAGCGTCTGTCGGGCCGCCGCCGTCAATGCCGACCCTTCCGATGCGGGCGATGCGCAGGGTACAAAAAAACATCGCACCCCGGCGGCATGCCCCTTGTCCGACAGGACCGCCGCGTATATCCCCTCCGGCGTCAGATACATCCCAAGATAATTTGCCTGTTCCACGTCATCTGCTCCAATGTTTCAAAATTAAAATTCCCATGTGTATAACTTCGAAAATTTCCGCCGCTTCGTTTATCGGCCGTAAAGAATAATCAAACGTTCCATTTGTTTCTTTTCCTTAATGACAGCCGCCACGGCGGAAATGGACGCATTGCCCCGCCGGCTGGTCACGCGAATCGAGAAAATCTTGCTCTCCGTATCAATGTATGGCGCCGCTTTCTCAATCGAGTCCCGATACTCCGATAACGTATTTCCGAGTTCTGCCACTGTTTTGATGGGTTTTTCCTTGCGCGCCAGAATAATCGCATCCGTAATTTCAGTGGCCTTGCCGCCAAACGTAAAGGCCGCCTCCAGCACCTGCCGGGGGGCGGTGTTTATATTTACACGTTGACTGCCCCACAAGGCAAGATATTTCATGGGACTTTCGTCTTCAAATGCCATTTGAGTGCGCGGCACCGCCAGCGGTTCAACATTCAGTAAAGAACTGTGAAACAGCTTGGCAAAATCCGCGGCGTGTGCCACTTCCGGACGGGTTTTTTGTTGTTGCTGCTGCTGCGGTGTCGTCGATTGACCGGGAATGGGTCGGCGAACCCGTCGGCTGAAGGCCTGGGGACGTACGGCTTGCTGTTGCGAGGGCTGATTGGACGTTGGAGCGGGCTCCGCCGGCAGCAAAATCGTCGAATTACTCAGCGAAAACAACTTGTATTTGCTTAACTCCTCCAGCTCTTTAGTCAGCAACGCCAGCGTTTCCTCATCCACACCCATCCATTCCGTGAAAGTCTGCAGGGCGACTTTCGCCTGCTTGTTGGTTTCGATGCGATTCGTGACTAACCAGCTCAAAGGCATTTTGGCATTCTCATCCTCCACGGCAATCGTGACTTTGCACTCTCCGATTTCCAGCTTGATCGGCTCAATCACATTGGGCCAGCTTGGCCCATACGGTCCGGGAACAACAATCTGGTTGGGATCCGTGTACACCAGTTCGTTCGGTTCCGTACTCTCCAAATCATTTGGTTCGGCAGCCGCCATAAATTTGGAATACAGTTGCCCGAACAGAGACTGCGATTCGTCTTTGGAGGATTTCAGGGAATCCCCTTCAGATTTCTTGAGGTATTTTTCGAGTTGTTCGGGTTCCGCACTGTACGCCCACGCGTCAAGGTATTGGAGATACTGCTCCCGGCTCAGCCAGAACAAGTCGGAAAAATCCGGCGCGTCCGCCCGCTCAACAAGAGTAAAGGTTTTTTCGGGCAGCACGGCCAGGGCGTATTTCATCGCCGAATCCAGACCGTAAAGGGCTTTTTGGTAATCCATAATATACTGCTGACGCTGACGGACTTGGGCGACGCGCACGGCCAGAACGGTGACAATCGTCGCCAGTGCTACCAGGACTATCAGTGTAATGGCCAGCACGACACCTTGCCGACAAGCAACGAAACCCGGTTGTCTGTGAAGACTTTCTTTCATTGGCTCGAAGATCCTGTCAGTTGCTTAATATTTTTGCTTTGTCCGACGGAAGATTTCGTCTCATTGGGGTCGCTTCTACCCCGGCTGTTGGGGTCGTTGGGTTCGGTAAGCTTCACCGTGAACTTGTACGGAATCGGTCGGGTGCGATCCACCGCGACAGCACGATAAACAATGCTTCCTTCGGGCAGCACAAAAGAACCATCCTCCAACTGAGTCATCGGCTCCAGAGACAACCCCAGCAAAATCCCATTAGGCATTGTTTGCCTTTGCCAGGACGAGGCCGGCTCCTGTTCTTCCGTTTCCCTTCCGGTCAGGGCGAAAACGCCGAAATACGTCAGGCCCGAACAAACCGGAACGAAAAGTTCGGGATTGTTTTCGCCGTTGCGGACGGTGTCCACAAGCTTATCCTCAAGATTCAATCCGCTGTGACTGCGATAAAGAACCATTTGACCCAGAAAGGGGTCGTAGTTGCTTTGCCAGACGACCCGTTCATAAATCTTCGCTGTGGGCGGCTGGCTGTTGCCGTAATAACGATTTTCAATGACGAGTTGAGCGCTGTTATACCCGGAGTCCTCTTTGTTGCGGATCGAAATACTCGCGTCAAACCCCGGCGCGGCCAGCCGATCAATGTCTTCGGCGATTTTCTGCAGAAGCTCATCCGGAAGGCCCTGATTATTCAGCCGAGTGGTAATAGCCGCGGCGCTGTTGCGTACACGATTATAAATTAAAATGACCGCGGCCAGAATCGTCGCCGACAATGTCAGCACCGTCAGAATCTCAATCAGCGAAAAGCCTCGCCGCCGACAAAAAGTTTCATAAATCGAATTTTCAGAATTTCGGATTTTAAAATTCTGCATCGTCATGTCTCTTTTAAAGTACACCTCTTTATTTGATTATTTCGGCGCCGCGTAATTGTTCGAGAATTTCGGGCGGCAAATTATCGGGCAGCTTGACATTTTTGGTATCCGTATCATTCTGAACGGCCGGGTTGTCCTGAGAGCCCCCGCTGTCCGGGGGAGACTCCGCCGGTTTGACCGGATTCTTCTTTTCCTGAGAAGACTGCTGTTTTTCCTGGTCTCGAAGCTGGCTGTAATCGGTCTGCGGGTCGTATGTTTCGTAAAAATTCACATACTCGTCATAGTTGATGTTGAACTGATACAGAAAATTAGTTTCCTCTTCGGCCAGTCCCGTCAGGAACTCTTCATATCCCTCATCAAAGCCGTTTTCGGCGATATAGTTGATTCGTCGGCGTTCAATCTGTTCGGTAAATTCCTTATATGCGTCAACATCGAGGCCCTTATATTCGAGAAACGCCACATTAATCTGCCGCTGTTCGAAAATCTGCTGCCCGTATTCCGTCTGGGAAAACTGTTTCATCATCTCTTCGATGCGTTTCTGCTGTTCGAGAATCTGTTTGATTTGCTGGGCCGTCAATCCCGTCAGCCAGCACGTCAATTCAACGGTTTTTCGCTGTCCTTTGCTGTCGGTATAGCCTGCCGTGCAGACACCCCGAATCCACATACGCTTGCTGATAGGTTCATAAAACGGCTCCACAATCGTCTGCCAGTCAATGTCGGCGTTGGTTTCGAGAACGCCATAATCCGATTTATCGGACACCTCGGCCGAAGTGAGAAGCTTCTCCATATTTTGCCGGGCGACGGTAAACGCCTGTATCTCCGATTGCAGGTCAATCATTCCGGAAGTAATCCGGCTCATCACCATCATCACCGACGCCAGAATCATCGACAAAACAACCAGCGCGGCCGCGACTTCAATCAGCGTAAAGCCGACGTGTTTCAGGCGGCCCTTCGATGGGTCTGGCATGGATTTTTCAATCTTCGATTTCACAGACGGTTCACTCGTTTCAGTTTTCCTAAAACGGAATATATTGGGATTCCACCGGAATCAAAATGGTTGCGTCACCCTGCACCAGTTCAGCAGGTTTGCCGATGCGATAAATGACAATCGACCAGGGATTCCCGTCTTCGTCGCGGAGTACAATTTTCCCCCCGAATTGCCAGCCTCCATGCCCCGCGCGGAAAATCGCGGAGGTCACCCGTTCCCCTTCCCGCGGGTTGCGTGTATCGTCCCCGTCGTCATACAAAACATAATCCAGTTGAAAGCGGTCGTCAAAAGTGCCGGTCTTGATAATCGATTCGTCTTCCGGAATCCCTTCAAAGTCCAGTTGGGTAAATTGCCGCAGGACCCACGCCCTTTCCGTAAAGCTCAGTACAACCGCATACCGTCGGTCGCTCTGCTGCGCATTAATCCAGGCCGATTGAAAAGCTTCTGCCAGAGTTTGCGCCTTGCGATGAAAATAATTTCTGCCCGATACCGCGCCAAAACCAAGCATGGCTATTGAAACCAGCATCACCATAATCCCCAGTACAACCAGCATCTCAACCAGTACCAGGCCGCGCCGGCCTGAGGGCTTTCGTTTATTCCGCGTCGGTACTGTACAGGTCAGCATCATAGCCTTCGCCGCCTTCTTTGCCGTCGGCGCCATAGCTGATAATCACAAAAGGCTTGCCGCTTTCAGGATTAAGCTGGTAAATAAAATCACGCTTCCACCCGTCCCGGGGCAGCTTGTCGCTTTCGAGATACCCGTTGGGAGACCAGTTCTCCACGTCGGTGGGCTGCTCAATCAGCGCGGTTAATCCTTCTTCCTCCGTGGGATACCGCCCGGTGTCCATCTTGAAATTCAGCACGGACTGATGCAGGATTTTGAGGTTGACTTTGGTGGCAACCTTTCGCCCTTCGTCGATACGGCCGATGAAATTTTGGGCCGCAAACGCCGCCAAAAGACCGATGATGACGATGACGGCCATAATTTCCACCAGCGTAAAACCCGAACGACGTTGCATTTTCATTTTTTTGCTCATACGCACCTCTTTTCCAATATACAATTGTTATTTTACAATTCTAAAATTGCCCCGCCGAAAATTTAATCAGCGGTATCATCGTCGCGTAAGCGATAATGCCGATCACCAGCGCCATCACAACAATAATCACCGGCTCAATGGCGGCGCTGAGACGTTCAATCACAAGATCGCTGGACGCGTCGAGGTTTTCACTGATTACTTTGAGCATTTGCTCCAGTTCGCCGCTTTTTTCGCCGACGGCCACCATGTGAGCAATCGACGGGTCGATAATGCCGCTGTCGCGCAGCGGTGTGGCGATATCCGCACCCGCTAAAATACGGTCACGGGCCTGCTTGACCGCCTCGTTCATAATTTTGTTCCCCGTCACCTGCGAAACAACACGCAGCGATTCCGCCATCGAAAGCCCCGCGCCCAGCAGTGTCGCCAGCGTCGAGGCGAACCGTGAAACAATACGCTGCTTAATCAACGGGCCAAAGCCGGGCAGATTCAGCAGCATTTTGTCGCGCCACCAGGACCCTTTTTCCGTCCGCATTAGTTTTTTATATCCCCAGCCGATGGCAAAAAACGCCGCCAGAATGGGAATAACCCACCAGCTCGTCAGAGTGTTCGCGCTGGCCACCAAAGCCTTCGTAATCCAAGGCAGCTCCTGGCCGGTCTTGGCAATCTGCTCGGCGATGATGGGGATGACTTTAATGGTAATCACCAGCACTGCGGCGATGCATCCGACAATCAGCATCGCCGGATAAATCATCACCGTCGTCATCTTGGCTTCAAGACGCTGACGTTTCTCCATAAACGCCGACATCGTCGCCAAGCTCTTGTCGAGCGTGCCGGTCACCTCGCCGACCCGCATCATACTCACGTAAATCACGTCAAAGTATCGTTCGTACTCGGTCAGCGTTTCGGTGAACGATTCGCCGGTTATCACGCGGTCGCGGATGTCGGTAATGGCGCTGCGCAGACTCGTGTCGCTGACCTGCGTAATCAGTACCGTTAAGGCGTCCGTCAGCTTGATTCCGGCCGACAGCATCGTCGAAAGCTCTTTCGTAAAGGCGGTCACTGCGCCGCGGGCGCTTTTGCCGAACAATCTGAACTGCCGTCGGCTTTCTGCGGAGGCAAGTTCATGAATATCCGTCGGATGCAGCCCTTTGGCGCGCAGATGTTTCCGCGCCGCGAAGGCGCTTTCCGCGGTCAGTACGCCCTTCTCCGTCTTGCGCGAAGAGCCGATGGCTGTATATGAAAAACGAGGCATAAAATTTACCCAGAATCTGCTTGTGTGACGCGCAGTACTTCCGCAATCGTCGTCGTCCCGGACAGAACTTTCCGCGCGCCGTCCATACGCAGCGTCTGCATGCCCTGTTCAAGTGCCTTCTTCTTGACAGCCCCGGCGGTTTGCCGCTCGTAAACCAGCTCGCGAATTTCTTCCGTAATAACCATCAGTTCATAAATTCCCGTTCGGCCGCGATATCCCGTCTCAAAACATTTGGCGCAGCCGGAACCGGTATAAAATTTAACGTCTTTGGAAATGTCGCCGATGCCCAGCTCACGCAATTCGTGCGGTGGTGGTTCGTAGGCCTGCTTGCAGTCCGGACAAATCCGCCGGACCAGACGCTGAGCCAGAACGCAAAGCAGTGACGAACTGACTAAGTACGGCTCAACCCCGAAATCCAGCAATCGGCTGATGGCCCCGGCCGCGTCGTTGGTGTGCAGAGTCGAAAATACCAAATGCCCCGTAAGCGATGATTGAATCGCCATTCCCGCCGTCTCACGGTCGCGGACTTCACCCACCATAATCACATCCGGGTCCTGACGCAGAATATGCCGCAGCGAATTGACAAACGTCATTCCTTTCTTGCCCGACACCTGCATCTGGCTGATGCCCTCGAGCTGATATTCAATCGGGTCTTCCACCGTCATCACGTTTTTGACACGTGAGTCAATGCGGTTCAGACAGGCGTACAGGGTAGTGCTTTTGCCGCTGCCCGTCGGGCCCGTGACAAAAATCACGCCGTGAGAGTAGTTTATCATTTTGTCAAAGACCTCCCGGTCCTCTTCAAAAAATCCAAGCTCTTCAAGCGTCAGCAGCCCCGTGCTTTTATCCAGAATACGCAGCACCGCCCGTTCGCCGTAACTCGTGGGAACCGTGCTGACACGCAGGTCGATTTCGCGCTGCCCGATACGCACACTGCACCGGCCGTCCTGCGGCATCCGGCGCTCGGCGATATCCATCCCCGCCATCACCTTGATACGCGAAATAATCAGCGACAGCACGTTGCGGTTCAGTGACAGCGAATCATACAAAATGCCATCCACGCGGTATCGCACCTGAATTTTTGTTTCGTAAGGGTGAATGTGAATATCGCTGGCCCGCATCTGCAGGGCGCGAAAAAGAATATCGTTGACTAAGCGAATCACCGGCGGACGATTCACCACGTCCAGCAGGTCGTCGCTGCTTTCAACCTCATCGACAAGCTGGTCTAAATTCTGCTGGTCAAGCTCTTCGGCGACTTCTTCAATGACGGTATTTTTCTGTTCATAAGCGACGTCAATGGCCGCAGTGATGGCCGCGCGCGTCGCCAGCGCCGTGCGGACGGGCCGGCCCAGCATCTTGGAAACATTGTCGATAATGACCGTCGCCAGCGGCGTAGCGACGACGACCGTCATCCGGCCGTTGTCCTGCGGACGCTCCAGCCCGATGAGATAATGGTGCTGGGCATACGTCGCCGAAACCGTCTCAACAAATAATTTCGGTATTTCCTTGCCGGGGATTTCATCTAAGTAGTCCATCCCCATCGCCGCGGCGAACAATTTCAGTACTACGTCTTCCGTGAAATTCGGCGCAGACAGCAAAAGCTGGTCGATGCGCCGTTTGTCCTCGGCGTATTCGTCCAGATATCGCTTCAGCGCCTCGGCCTCAACAATACCCGTCTCTCGCGCGGTCTGTATCAGCAGCTCTCGCATATTGTTAGATGGTTCTCATTTCTTATGTCATTCCGGCGAAAGCCGGAATCCAGAACAATTCAAAACGATACTTCCGTTTTCACGGCCGTAACAAATTACTAATTTACCGAAACTTCTTGCAGCTCTTGTGCGGCAGCGGCTTTTTCTCTTTCGGCCTGCTGTTCTCTCAGCCGCTGAATGTATTCATCATCTTCCAAAACTTTTTCGGGCTCCATAGATTTCGATTTAATGCCGGGCCAGCTCTGCATCTTTTGGAACTTTTGCTCCATATCTTCGAATGTTTCCCGGTACTTATCAGAGACCCGTTGAATATCTTTAAGACCTGCAACTTGATCGCCGGGACGAATCACGTTGGCTTTAACAAAGACATATAGCCTGTCTTGATCACCGGTATTGTTGATGCTTCTAAATAACCCGCCTACCAAAGGCAAGTCGCCGAGAATAGGTACTTTAGTATTATTTTTTTGCTGCTTAATTTCTTCGAGACCGCCTAATACAATTGTTGAACCATCCGGAACGGTGGCAATAGAAATAACATCTGTTGAAGCACGATCCGGTGGAGATGGATAACTGTTTGTTTTGCCGTCGACTACGATAGTTACAGGATCTTTAAGCGTAAAGAGAGTTTTGTTTAATGTAATTTCCAGCCGCAGCATCTCCCCTTTGCTGATATGGGGTTTAATCTTAAGTTCCACGCCCGCGTCATAATCTTTAAACTGAACGTCATTCGAAGTGCTCGCAGTAGTACCAGTTCCCGTAGTATAGGGTGTTGTTACGACTTTCACTTCCGGGATAGCGATTGTGTTTTTAGTTTTAATATTTCCTTCTTCATTGTCATTTACGAGTATTTTGGGCCTCGACATAATTCGACCATACCCCTTCTTTTCAACGACATCTAAAAGCGCCTGAATCCTGTCGCTGTTAAAGAAAACTTTTCCTGTTCCTTTTGTTGAGCGTGCATCAATAAAGGGATCTTGTGCAAAATTGGTTTGGGAGCCAACAATAGCGGTAGGAGGTGTACCTGTAGTCACCCCTCTCATCGTTGCTCCGCCGTAGGTCTTTCCAATAATGTCCAATTCATAAGTAAAGGATTCGTTTTGTTTAATTGACACCAGCGTACAATCCAGCAGCACCTGCGGACGGTATTGGTCCAGTTCTTTAATCAGGGTGGCGACCCACTGCTGGTTCTTTTTGTTCGCATACACAATCAGGGCATTGGATGCCTTGTCGGGGATAATGCGAATACTCTCTTCCTCCTTTTTGGACAGATTGCTGGCCCCCGTCTGCTCCGTCTGGATTTTATTGCCGGCCGACGGCCCCATTCCCGGCGACGGCGAGATGGAAGTCTTGGACATCCGGCCTTCAATCAACTCCA
>Ga0194119_10000926_pt1 | contig 55028 bp, 37 predicted proteins | sample TA2MahC100mmetaG_FD_148620 | JGI IMG/M metagenome (GOLD analysis project Ga0194119, IMG submission 148620) | Freshwater microbial communities from Lake Tanganyika, Tanzania - TA2015018 Mahale Deep Cast 100m | ecosystem: Environmental > Aquatic > Freshwater > Lake | place: Tanzania: Lake... | reverse complement strand
GCTTGATGCGCAGGGCGGGCTGCAGGAAGGAGCGGGGCACCCAGGCGGGCGCGAGGCGCAGGAGGCCGCCGGTGTCGGCGAGCGCGCCCTCGACGAGGGAACGGGTGTTGGACTTGACCGTCTTCAGGTCGGCGGTGGTTTTCGGCATGGGAAAGGGGGGCGCGGGGTCGGGCGGGGCGGGACTTCCCCCAGCGGAAGGCGCCGAGGCGGGGGAGGTCAACCGCCTAGTGGCGGCGGCGCGCATTTTCGGTGCCGGACCGCGGGTGGAACGCGCGGGCTCCGCTACATTTTTCCCCGTTTGGCGCTGTCTTTACCGTTTGCGGCGCGGCGGCCGGAATCTGGTAGCCTGCAGGGGTGAATCCCCCCCCGAGTTGCCCGTCCCCGGAGTCCCCGTGTCCCGATGTGCTGGTGGTGGGCGGCGGGTTCGCGGGCGTGCTGGCCGCCCTCGCGGCGCGGGCGCCCGGGGTGAGCGTCTGCCTGCTGGAGCCGAGCAACGTCCTCGGCGGGCAGGGCACGGCCGGCGGGGTCGCGGGCTTCTGCGGAGACTCCGTGCGCGTCAACCGGCCCTTCGCGGAACTGGTGCGGCGCCTCGAGCGCCACGGGCTGATCGAGCCCTACCGGCCCAACGAGGACCGCCGCGCCTACGACCTCGAATGGTGCGCCTTCTTCCTGCAGGAGATGGTCGTGGACGCCGGCATCGAGGTGCTCCTGCACTCCCGCGTCGTCGCGGTGCGGGCCGCGGAGGGCGTGGTGCGGGCGGTGACGGTCGCCACGGCCGGCGGCCTGGTCGAGTTCGCCCCGCGGCAGGTGATCGACGCCTCTGGCGCCTGTGTGGTCGCCGCGCTCGCCGCGTTCCCCTTCCTCCACGAGGGCGCCAACCGGCAACTGCCGATGAGCCTCTACTTTACCCTGTGGGACACCGGCCGCAAGGTCACGCCCGTGCTGCCCGAGGGCTGCCCGCGCTGGGAGCGCGATGACCAGATCCCGATGACCAGCCTCCACTGCTTCCCCTCCGGCAAGGTGGAGGTGAAGATGAAGGTGGTCGGGTTCGACGCCGCCGACGGCCGCAGCCGCTCCGCCGCGGAGATCTTCGCCCGGCGGCAGATGCACGGCCTCATCCACTACCTCCAGACGACCGGTTACCGGGGCCGCCGCCTCGACACGCACGTCCTCGCCGCCGTCTCGCGCGGGATCGGGATCCGCGAGGAACGCCGGATCGTGGGGGAGCACATCCTGACCGAGGCCGAGGCCCGCCGCGGGGTGCGCTTCGCGGACGCGGTCGCGGTCAACACCTACCACATCGACTACCATTGGCCGGACCGGGCCCAACGGGCGGGCACGGGCATCACGGATATGCTGGATCCGCACCACCTGCCCCTCCGGATGATGATCCCCCGCGGGGCGCGCAACCTCCTGGTCCCCGGCCGGGGGGCATCCGGCGACCAGATGGCGATGAGCGCCTATCGCGTGATGGCGGTGGTCGCGCAGATGGGCTTCGCGGCGGGCCTGGCGGCGCGCCAGGCGGTGGAGCGCGGGGTGGACCTCACCGCGCTCGACGTGCCCGCCCTGCAGGCCGCGATCGTGGCGGGCGGCCAGTCCCTCGACCTCTCCGACTACGGCGACTACCTGCGGGCTGACCTCGGGGGAGACGAGCCCGTCCCCGGGGCGCTGCCCGCCGCCCTTTCGTTGCGGCAAACGCGCCACGCGACCTTCGAGGTGGGGTGGCGTCAGGGGGACGGCCGCGGGTGCGTCCACCGGATTGAGCGCTGCTGGGTGCCGGCCCCCGCCGCGCCGGAAAACGTGCCGCCGGTCGCCGGCGAAACCGTGCGACTGGATGACGGGACGCCCTTGCGGGTGACGGTGGCGGGCGGGACGCTGCGGGCGGAGTTCGAGGGTCCGGGAGCAACGTGGACCCCGGGGAGCTCCTTGGCCGTGGCGGATCCCGCGGTGGCGCCGGTGGCGGTCGCGACCCGGGTGGGTCTGGCGGTCGTTTACGGTGATCCGGCGGGAGGCGTTCGGCTCTGGCACGGTGCGCCGGAGCGACTGCGGGGGCCGCTGCCCCCGCCGGCGGCGGTGCGGCTCGACGCTCCCCCCTTGGAGGTCCACGGGACGGAGGGGGATTCTGCCGCCTTGCCCGCGGCCGCCGGGCGCGCTTGATCGGCCGTCACGATGCCGACGGTCCCGCGAGAGCGTCAGCGGATCCTCGAGGCCCTCGGGTGCTGGCTGAAGGCGCCCCCGGAGCTGCCGGTCCGCCGCGTGCTTTCCAGCGAGCGTCCCCGGCAGGCGCAGCCCGCGTTCTTTATGGAGGCGCCGCGGCTGATCGTGGTGACCGAGGGACGGGGCCGTTTCCTGACCGTCGAGGAGGGGCGCGAGGTGGTCTTCGACCTGGCGGCGGGGCAGGTGCTGTTCCTGGCCCCTTGCACCTGGATCTGCCCGGTGCCGCGCAAACCCTACCGCTCGCTTGGGGTGGTGCTGCGCCCCGACGCGACGCGCCTCACGCTCTACGCCCGCGAGGGGATGGCCAGCGATGGCAGCGTCGCCGGCGGTTACGAGGCGGAATGGCTGACCCGGGAGACGCTCGGGGCGAAGGGCGAGCACCTGTTGCAACTCCTGCGGGACGCGCCGGCGCCCGGGGTGGGGGAGCGGTCTTTCCGGATGCTGGCGGAACTCCTGCTGGCCGAACTGTCGGGGCTGGTCGCGCGGGCCCCGGCCCACGACCGCGCGGGGCGGGGCGTCCTCTGGCAGTCGGTCTGCGATTACCTCTCGGACCACTGGTCGGACCCGCAGCTGAGCCGCAAGGGTGCCGCCGCCTTCTTTCAGCGCCACCCCAGCCATTTCTCCCGCTTCTTCCACACCCACGCGCGCTGCAACTTCCGGGCCTACGTGAACGGCATCCGGCTGGAGCGCAGCCTGCACTTCCTGCGGGACCTGCGTTACAACGTCACCGATGTCGCCTGCCGCTGCGGCTTCTCCGACGTGCAGTACTTCATCCGCTGTTTCCGGCGCCGCTACGGCTTCACCCCCGGCGAGTACCGGCGCCGGCAGGAAGGGTAGGGGCCACCCGCTACCTTTTTCCCCTTCTTGCGAGGTAATTCTCCTGCGTCCCGCCGGCGCCCCCGCCGGATTCTTCCCCCGATGCGTACCCCTGCCGCCCTGCTCCTCGGCCTGTTGGCCGCCCTGCCGCCCCTCGCCGCCGCCCATCCGAACCCCGTCTCCGGCCCGCCGCATCCGGCGCGCAACCCGGCCTCGCGCGTGATGCTGGCGGTGCCCGGCCTGCCCGCCGACTCCCACGCGATCGATTTCGCGCGCCTGCCCCGCCTCCCGGTCGAACACGTCGTGGTCAGCGACGTGCGCGCCCGCCCCGGGACGCCCGTCCCGGCCGGCCGCCTCGCCAAGGACGTCGGCGGCGTCAACCAGCACAATTACCTCATCCACCACGCCGGCCGCTACTGGGCGATGTGGAGCGACGGCCCGCGCATCGAGGATATGGTCGGGCAGGTCGTGAAGTTCGCCACCAGCGCCGACGGCCGCCGCTGGGAGGCCCCGCGCTTCCTCACCGGTTACCCGCCGGGCTCGGGCCCGGACTCGCCGCACTACAACACCCGCCGCAAGGAGGGCCTCCGCTACATCGCCCGCGGCTTCTGGGTGCGCGACGGCGAACTGCTCGCGCTCGCGTCGCTCGACGAGGCCGCCGGGTTCTTCGGTCCCAGCCTCGAGCTGCGGGCCTGGCGCTGGAACGCCGCCGCCGACCGCTGGGACGACGCCGGCGTGGTGCAGAAGGACGCCATCAACAACTTCCCGCCGCAGCGCCTGCCGACGGGCGAGTGGGCGATGACGCGGCGCAAGCACGATTACAATCGGACCGGCGTGGAACTGCTCATCGGCGGCGTGCGTGCCCTCAACGACTGGACCTCGGTGCCCGTGGTGGGCGGCGCCGGCGGGGACGTCGCCCTCAAGGCCGAGGAGCCGATCTGGTGGACCCTGCCCGATGGCAACCTCGTGGCCCTGTTCCGGGACAACGCCAAGAGTGGCTACATCTTCCGGTCGTTCTCAACCGACGCCGGCCGCACCTGGAGCCGCCCGGTCGCGACGGACTTCCCGGACGCCCGCTCCAAGCTGCACGGCCTCCGCTTGCGGGACGGCCGCTACGTCCTCGTGTCGAACGCCAACCCCCGGGGCCGCGACCCGCTCACGCTCGCGGTGAGCCGCGACGGGATCGTCTTCGACCAGTTGTTCTACCTGGTGGGCGGCCGCCACGTGGATTACCCCCACGTCTACGAGCACGACGGGCACGTTTACGTCGCGCATTCGGGGGGCAAGCAGTCGGTCGAGATCCAGCGCGTGCGGGTGGCGGACCTTGGCGGCGTCGGCGGTGGCTGACCCGGGGCGGTGCTACCTTTTTCCCCATCTTGTTAGCAATTTCGCCTCTGCGCCGGGTCCCGCGGGGGCTTCTCCTGCCGTTACCCCTCCCGGCCCCTGCCTAGGCCCCCCCCTTTCCCCTATGTCCTGCCACCCCATCCTGCGCCGTCTGCGCCCGCTTCTCGCCGTGCTCGCCCTTGTGGCGGCTGGCCGCGTTTCCCTCCCCGCCCTGTCCGCCGCCGAGGCTGGCGCGCGGGGCTCCGTTGCTGGCCGTGTGGTCAACGCGACCACCGGCGCGTACCTCGCCGGGGCGGAGGTCGCCGTGGATGGCGGCGCAAGCGTGTTCACGGACCGGGACGGGGCCTTCCGACTGGAGGCGGTCGCCGCGGGCTCCCGCCGCCTGCGGGTGTTCTACACCGGTCTGGAGGTGGCCACCCCCGTGGTCGAAGTGCGCCCGGGGCAGACGGCGACGGTGGAGGTCCCGCTTTCGCCCGGGGCGCTGCAACTCGCGGCGTTCACCGTCTCCGCGGACCGCGAGGGTGAGGCGGCGTCGCTCACCCGCCAGCGCACCGCCGCCAATGTGGTCAACGTCGTGTCGACCGACGCTTTCGGCAGCGTGGCCGATGGCAACATCGGCAATCTGATGGTGCGTCTGCCTGGAGTGACCGGCGAGATCGAGAACGGCGAGGTCGTGGGCATTCGCATCCGCGGCACACCGGTCGAGTTCAGCGCCCTCAACGTCGACGGTGTGCGGGCCGCAGGCGCGTTCTCCGGCTTCAGCACCCAGGGCGACCGCGGCGCGCAGAGCGACCAGATTCCGGCCGAGTTCATCAAGGAGGTCGAGGTCACCAAGGCGCCCACGCCCGACATGCCCGCCGACTCCATCGGCGGCGCGACCAATCTCGTCACCAAGTCCGCCCTCGACTTCAAGGATGACGTCCTCACCTACCGCGTCGGCTTCAACTACAACGCCTTCCGCGCGGACCTCCGGAACCCGACGCCGAACGCGGCGTTGACCTACCTCACGCGCCTCGGGCGCAACCGCGACCTCGGCCTCGCGGTGTCGCTCAGCTACACGGACACCGAGGCGCCGCGGGACCGCGTGCAGACGGTGCGGAACCAGCCGGATGGGCGTGCGACGCAGGCGCGCAGCCTCTCCAACGTCAACGGGCGCGTGCGCATGGGCGGCGGGTTGAAGTTCGATTACCGGCCGGCGAGCGGCCTCAGCACCTACCTGAAGCTCCAGTACAATTACTATTACTTCGACAGTCCGCGGCAGGTGTTCGCCGGGACGCCCGCGGGCCCGACCCAGGTGGCGGACTACACCCGCGTCAGCCGGGCGCAGATCGAGGCCGGAGCGCAGCCGCGCAGCGCGACCAACGTGGTCGCCGGCGTCGCCCCCGGCTTCACGGACAGCTTCACCGAGATGCTCGCGGTCTCCTGGGTGAGCGAGGGCACGTGGAACGTGAAGCTGGGCCGGCAGTACCTCGGGGAGATCGGGGCCGACTACCGGTTCGGCGGCGACCAGCGCCTCTCCGGCCGCTTCACCTACAACCCCTCGAGTTTCGCGAGCAACCTCCGCACCTTCAACCTCGCCTTCCAACCGCTGATCGGGATGTCGGTCGACTCCCGCGACAACCGCTCGCGCCCCGTCTTCCGCCAGACCTTCGGCCCCTCCATCGGGATGAACACCGACTGGCGCAACTACCGGGCGCGCCTGCTCCAGCAGCCCGAAAGCAGCGATGAGACGATGCTCAACGCCAAGCTCGACTACACCCGGGAGCTGCGCGGGACGTGGGCGGCGCAGCTGAAGCTGGGCGGCGCGTGGCGGCAGCAGGACCGTGTCCTGCGGGTCGCGCGCCCGAACTGGACCTTCACCGGCCCCGACGGCGTCGCCGGCACCGTCGCGGCGACCGGGGCCAACGACGACAACCTCGCGCAGTTCATCCGGAGGGAGCCGGCGCACCCGCTCTTCGACCAGCGCAACGGGGTCTGGCCCGACCTGCCCGGCGTCCACTTTCCCACGGTGTGGCAGGTCTTCGGCGCGCAGCCCGGATGGTTCACCCCGGAGGGGACCTCCGTCACCGCCGCGCCCGACGTGAGGGAGCTCACCGAGGACGTGCTCGGCGCCTACGGCCAGTTCCGCGTGCAGCTCGGGCGCCTGAATGTGCTTGGCGGCGTACGTTTCGAGCGCACGGAGGTCGATGCCACGGCCCGCAACGCGGATCCGCGCCGCCCCACCGTGGCCCGCGTGAGCCGCCAGCGGAGCTACGACGACTATTTCCCCAGCCTCCACCTGCGCCACGCGATCCGGCCGAACCTGACCGCCCGGGCGAGCGTCACGACCAGCGCGGCCCGGCCCAATATGACGGACCTCTACCCGACGACGACCGTCAGCTACAGCGCGGCCACCGGCCTCGGGACGGTGACCCAGAACGCGGCGGGCCTGCGCCCCCAGCACGCGCTGAACTACGATTTCACGCTCGAGTACTACCTGGAGCCCGCCGGGTTGCTGTCGGCCGGTTACTTCCGCAAGCACATCACCAACTTCCTCGTGCGCACGAGCGATGAGATCGACTTCGGCGCCGACAACGGCTTCGGCGGCGACTTCGGGGGCTTCACCCTCAACACGACCTCCAACGGCGGGAAGGCCAAGGTGGAGGGCTGGGAGATCAATTACTCCCAGCAGCTCGTCTTCCTGCCCCGGCTTCTGCAGGGGCTGACGGTCTTCGGCAACTACACCTCGCTCCGGACGGAGGGCATCTACGCGGGCGGCGCGCGCGCCCTCGCCGGCTTCATCCCGCGGACGGCCAACGCCGGGCTCACCTACCGGTGGCGCAAGCTTGAGACGCGGCTCGCGTGGCGCTCCACCAGCGCCCAGCTCCGCAGCTACAACGCGAACGTTTTCGCCCAGAGCAGCTTCCGGCCGTACGAGACGACGGACTTCAGCGTCAAGTACGCCTTCAGCCCGCGGCTCGGAGTCTACTTCGACGCCATCAACCTCGGCAACAACTGGCCCCAGAACTACACCGGTGACGACCAGGGTCGCGTGACTTTCGCCGATGACTACGGCCGGCGTTTCAACGTCGGCTTCACGGGGCGGTTCTGAGTCCCGATGAGGGCCCCGCGTGCGGCATCTGCCCTGGATGCTTCGCCCTGCCAGCGGGCGCTCCGCTTCGCCCCAACCGACGGAGCCGAGCGGCGTTTGGCCTTTCCGGGGGCGCCCGCCTTCCTCCGATGAAGCCCGCCCGTCGCCTCCGGATCCTTCTCGCCGTCGCCGTGGCGGGTTCCTTGGCGTGCGCCACGGACGCTCGTGCCGTCACCCCCGCGCCTGGGCCGCCGAACCTGGTGCTCATCCTCATCGATGATCTGGGCTACGGCGATCTGGGGTGTTACGGCAGCACGTGGCATCGCACCCCGCACCTCGACCGGTTGGCCGCGGAGGGGTTGCGGTTCACGGACTTCCACTCGAACGGCGCCGTCTGCAGCCCCACCCGCGCCGCCCTCCTTACCGGCCAGTATCCGCAGCGTCACCGAATCGAGGGCGCCATCGGTTTCAACCGCACCGAGGGTCTCCCGCTCGACCGCGTGACCATCGCCGAGACGCTCGCGCCCGCCGGCTACCGCAGCGCGGTCTTCGGCAAATGGCACGTCGGCCACGTCACCCGCTTCGGTCCCAACGACCAGGGCTTCCACGAGAGCCGCGTCGCCAACAACAACCCGGATTACCATTCCCACGTCTCCCGCGACGGGAACCTCGACTGGTGGCGGGACCAGCGCCTCGCCGACGAGCCGGGCTATCTGGTCGACGTGGTGACGCGGGCCGCGGTTGATTTCATTCGCCGGCACCGCGAGCGGCCCTTCTTTCTCTACGTGCCCCAGCTCGCGGTCCACTTCCCTTTCCAGGGTCCGCGCGACCCGCCGCATCGCACGCCGGGCCGCACGTGGGAAGGCGACAGCAAGTACGGTCCCCTGCCGAAGACCGACTTCCCCCGGGCTTACCGGGAGATGGTCGAGGGCGTGGACGCGAGCGTCGGCGCGATCCTCGCGGCGCTCGACTCCGCGGGCCTCCGCGGGAACACGCTGGTGTTCGTCACTTCCGACAACGGCGCCTACTCGTGGGTGGGCAGCAACGCGCCCTGGCGCGGCCAGAAGGGGGACCTGCACGAGGGGGGACACCGCGTGCCCGCGATTGCCCGGTGGCCGGGCCGGATCGCCCCCGGCCGGGTTTCGGCGGCGACGGCCTTGTCGATGGACCTGCTCCCGACCTTCGCGTCCCTCGCGGGCGTGGCGGCCCCGACCGTAGACGGCACGGACCTGAGCGGGTTGCTCCTGCGGGGCGAGCCCTTGCCCGCGCGCACCGTGTTCTGGCGGACGGGCACCGCCCGGGCGGTCCGGCGCGGGCCGTGGAAGCTCATTGCGGAGCAGGCCGGAACCGCCTTGTTCGATCTGGCCGCCGATCCCGGGGAGTCGGCGGACCTCGCCGCCGGCCAGCCCTCCGTCGTGGCCGACCTGCGGCGCGCGCTCGCGGACTGGGAGCGCGAAGTCGGACCCCCGCCGCGCCCCCGCTGAGTCCTTCCTCCCCTTCCCCCGCGATCGCTCTCCTCCGCCGATGAAGTCCCTCCTCCTGCTCGCCGCCTTTGCCGCGGGCGCGGCCGTCGCCGCCCCCACGTTGCCCCCGATGCTCCGTCTCGCCGGCTCCGGCGAGGATCCCGGGCGGATCGATTACGCCCGGCTGCCCGTCCTCCGCGGCGGCCACGGCCTCGTCACCCGCGGCCCGCACGACGTCCGCGGGATGGAAGCCGTGATCTTCGACCACGCCGACCTCCACGACCCCGGCAAGTGGAACTTCCGGCTGCACTCCTACCTCGCGCATTTCGGGGGCCGGTACTGGGCGATGTGGAGCCACGGCCGCCAGGTCGAGGACCACCCCACGCAGCACCTGCGCTTCGCGACCAGTGCGGACGGGCTCCGCTGGAGCGAGCCGCGCCTCCTCGCCGGGCCGCCCTCCCGCGACGGCTTCCGCTACATCGCCCGGGGGCTTTGGCTGCGCGAAGGCAAGCTTCTCGCGCTGGCCAGCCACGACGAGGCCTACCAGGGCGGGCGCGTGCGCTTCTTCGGCCCCAGCCTCCAGTTGCACGGCTGGGAGTGGCTGCCCGAGGCCGGCGAGTGGAAGCCGCTCGGGGTCATCGCCGACGGCGCGATCAACAACTTCCCCCCGGCCCGCCTGCCCAACGGCGAGTGGGGGATGATCTGCCGGGCCCCCGATTACCAGCGCAACGTCTTCCTGCTCAGCGGCGGCGTGACCCGCCCCGACGCGTGGCGGCGCTCCCCGATCGTCACCGAGGCGGTCGCCGACGGATTCCGGCCCGAGGAGCCGGATTGGTGGACCCTGCCGGACGGGCGCCTGCTGGGGCTGTTCCGCGATAACGCCCGCTCCGGCCGCTTCTACCGCGCCGTCTCCGCCGACAGCGGCCTGACCTGGTCGGCGACGGAGAAGACGAATTTCCCGGACGCCACCTCGAAGTTCTTCTGCCTCCGCACCTCGCGCGGCTTTTACGCGCTGGTGAGCAACGCCAACCCCAAGGGCCGCAATCCGCTCTGCCTGTCCACCTCCGCCGACGGGGTCACCTTCACGCGGATGGGGCGCCTCCCGGTGCCGGTGGACGCCGCGGGCGGCGCCTTCGACGCGGGGCACACCTCGGGCAGCGTCCAGTACCCGCACGTCATCGAGCACGACGGCCACCTGCTGATCACCTACTCCCGCGGGAAACGCTCGATCGAGGTGATCCGGGTGGCGCTCGACGAGGTGGAGCGCCTGCACCGCGGGGAGCTCTGATGCCGCCTCGCCGCCGCGGCCCGTTTCCCGGACCCTTTGGCCGATGAACATCGCCTCGCGTCCCTGGGATGTCGCCGCCGTGCTGGTCTACGTGGCGGCGATGCTGGGGCTGGGCCTGTACCTGGCCCGCCGGACCAGCGCCGCCGAGAACTACTTCGTGGGCCGGCGCAACTTCCCTGGCTGGGCGGTGGCGCTCTCGATGCTGGGCACGATCATCAGCTCGACCACCTTTCTGGCCCTGCCCGCGGCGGCCTACGTGCTCGATTGGCGCCAGCTCACCGTGAACCTCGTGGTCCCGCCCCTCGCGCTGCTCGCGGCGCTGGTGTTCATCCCGTTCTTCCGGCGGGCGGGCCTCACCTCGGCCTTCGAGTACCTCGGCGACCGCTTCGGCACCTTCCCGCGCATCTACGGGACGCTGGGCTTCATCCTCCTCCAATTGATCCGCGTTGCCCAGGTGCTCTACCTCGTCTCGCTCCCCCTGCAGTTCCTCACCGGCGCGCCGATCGGCTGGGTCATCCTGGGGGGCGGGATCTTCGTCGCCCTCTACACCATCGCCGGCGGGATGGAGACCGTCGTATGGGCCGGCGCCATCCAGGCCCTGATTATGCTGGCGGGCGGCGCGTGCTGCCTCGCGGCGGTCGTGCTCCAGCTGCCCGGCGGGCTGCCGCAGGTGCTCGCGGTGGGCGCCGCGGAGGGCAAGTTCAGCCTCGGCGCGATGGACTGGGATGTCGGCCAACGGACCTTCTGGACCGTGCTCATCCTCGGCGTCGTGAACTGGCTCAACATCTACTCGGGCGAGCAGACGATGGTGCAGCGCTACGTCTCCGCCCGCTCGCTGCGCGACGCCCGCCGGGCCACGCTGCTCTTCTCCGGCATCGCGCTGCCGATGTGGACGACCTTCTTCTTCATCGGCACCGCCCTCTTCGTCTACTTCCGGGTCCTGCCCGATCCGGCCGTCGCCCGGCTGCAGCCCGACCAGGTGCTGCCGTACTTCGTCCTGACCCGCATCCCCGAGGGTCTGGCCGGGCTCGTGATCGCGGCCGTCATCGCCGCGGCGATGAGCTCGCTCGACTCCGGGGTGAACTCCATCGCCACCGTGACCGTGGTGGACCTCCTGCGGCCGCACCTCGCCCCGGGGCGCAGCGACCGGTTCTACCTCGGTGCCGCGCGGCTGGTCACCGCCGGCGCGATCGTCGCGATGACCGCGGGCGCGTGGTGGTTCGCGGGGCTCGAGAAGGAGAGTATGAACGACGTCAGCCTGATCGTCTTCAGCGTGCTCGGGGGCGCGATCACCGGCGTCTACCTCGTGGGTTTCTTCTGCCCGCGCGTCGGCGGCCGCGCGGTCGGCTGGGCCCTCGCGCTGGCCATCGCGCTCAACGTTTACCTCGGCCTCGGCGTGCTCCGGGTGCTGCCCGAGGCCTGGCGGCTGCCGCTGCACAGCTACTGGGTGGGCGCCGTGGTCAACGGGTTCTTCATCGCCACCGCGTGGGTGCTTGGCCGCTGGTTCCTGCCGGAGACCCGCGACCTCCGCGGGTTGACGGTCTGGACGCCCGCGCCGGCCGCGCCGGACCGCGGCGCGGACCCGGCGGGGGAGCCGCTCAGTCGTTGAAGGCTTGGCGCGAGTGGCTCGCGAGGTAGGCGGCGATCTCGGCGGTGAAGAGCCCGCCGAACTCCGCCCGCTTCCGCTCGCCGATCCCCGGGATCCCCTCGAGCTGGGCATCCTCCACCGGGTAATGCCGGGCCATCGCCCGCAGCGTGTTGTCCCCGAAGATGATGTACGCGGGCACCCGCCGCTCGTCGGCCAGCCGCTTGCGCAGGGCCCGCAGGCGGCCGAACAGGATCTCGTCGCACTCGATCTCGCCCGCCCGGCGCGCCGGGGATCGCCGCGCCTGCGGCAGGGCGAGGGGCTTCGTCAGCGTGAGCGGGGTGCGCTGCCGCAGCGCGTCCGCCCCGGCCGCGGTCAGTTCCAGGGTGGCGAACTCGCCCGCCGCCACCTGCAGCAGGCCCAGGCGCAGCAACTCGCGGCCAACCCCCGCCCATTGGGACCGGTCCAGCTCGGTGCCGATCCCGTAGGTCGTCAGGCGGTCGTGGCCCCAGCGCTGGATCTTCTCCGTCCCGGCGCCGGTGAGGACCTCGACCACGTGGTTGAGGCCGACACTGAAGCCGCTGTGGCGGACGATGCGGTAGACGCACGAGAGGAACTTCTGCGCCACGAGCGTGCCGTCGTAGGTCTCGCGCGGCTCCAGGCAGTTGTCGCAGGCGCCGCAGGCCGGCTCTGGGTAGGTCTCCCCGAAGTAGGCGAGCAGCTCGGCGCGGCGGCAGCCCGCGCTCTCCGCGAAGCGCACGATCTGACGGAGCTGGGTCCGCGCCGCCTCTTGCTCCTGCGCGTCCGTGATCTCGTCGAGGAAGTGCGTCTGCTTGGCGATGTCGCCGGGACTGAATAGCAGCAGGCAGTCCCCGGGCAGCCCGTCGCGCCCGGCGCGGCCGGTCTCCTGGTAATAGCCCTCGATGTTCTTCGGCAGGTCGTGGTGGATCACCCAGCGGACGTTCGGCTTGTTGATCCCCATCCCGAAGGCGATGGTCGCGCAGATGATGCGGGTCTCGTCCCGCAGGAACGCCTCCTGGTGGCGCGCGCGAGTCTCCGCGTCGAGGCCCGCGTGGTAGGGCCGCGCCGCGAAGCCGCGGCCGGCCAGCCCCTCCGCCACGCGCTCGGCCGCGGCCCGGCTCGCGCAGTAGATGATGCCGCTGTCCCCCTCACGTTGGCGGACGAACGCGATCACCTGCTTCAACGGCTCGTCCTTGGGCCGTACCCGGTACGTCAGGTTCGGCCGGTTGAAGCTGGCGACGAACACCTCCGGGTCACGCAGGCCGAGCTGGCGGACGATGTCCTCCCGCACCCGGCCCGTGGCCGTCGCGGTCAGCGCCATCACGGGCACCTCCGGCAGGGCCGCCCGCAGCCGGCTCAGTTGACGGTACTCCGGCCGGAAGTCGTGGCCCCACTCGGACACGCAGTGGGCCTCGTCGATGGCGATCGCGGTGACGTTCCAGCGGCGCAGGTTCTCCTCCCAACCCTCCAGCAGCAGGCGCTCCGGGGCCGCGTACAGGAGGCGGAACTCGCCGCGGTGTAGGCCGCGCAGCCGCGAACGCGCGTTCTCCGCGTCGAGGGTCGAGTTGAGGAAGGTCGCCGCGACGCCGCTCGCCTGCAGGGCGTCGACCTGGTCCTTCATTAGGGCGATCAACGGCGACACGACCACCGTCAGGCCGGCGCGGGCCAGCGCCGGCAACTGGAAGCAAAGCGACTTGCCGCCCCCGGTGGGCAGCAGGGCGAACACATCCTTCCCTGCCAGCGCGGCCGCGCAGATCTCGCGCTGGAGGGGGCGGAAGGACGAATAACCGAAGGTGTTGCGGAGCAGCAGGTCTAGGTCGGACACGGGAAGGGGATTCAGCGGCCGGCGGCCTGGCGGGCCTCGCTCAACGCGGCCCGGAGGTCCGCCCGGCCCGGTTCCTCGCGCGCCAGGCGCTCGAGGTGGGGGAGCGCCTCCGCCGCCCGCCCGGTCCGCAGCAGCACGAGGGCGAGAGCCCGGCGCGATTCGCCAAAGTCCGGGTCGATGGCCAGGGCCTCGCGCCACGCGGCGAGGGCGGCTTCGACGGCATCGAGCTCGAGCAGGACGTTACCGAGATTGTGGCGCGGTCGGGGATCCCGGGGGCGGAGCGCGGCGGCGGCGGTAAAATGCTCCCTGGCCTCCGCGGCGCGTCCGGCCGCGAGTGCCCGCCGGCCAAGTTCGCCGCAGACCTCCCCCAGGGCCAGTGCGCTTGGGGCGTGGTCCGGCGCGCGCGCCCGGTTCTCCTCCAGCAGCGCGCGGGCCTCCTCGGTCCGCCCTAGGCGCAAGGCGCACAGGGCGAGATTGTGGCGCGTGTCGGGATCGCCGGGCCGCAGGCGCTCCGCCCGGCGGAAATGCGCCTCCGCCGCGGCCGGATCCCCCCGCGCGAAGACCGCCTGTCCCAGATTGTGGTGCGCCCGGGGATTGTCCGGCCGCCGGGTCGCGGTCTCGCTCCAGAGCGTCACTTCATCCCGGTAACTTTGATGGCGCGCCGCGGAGACGCCCGTGAGGGCGAGCGCCGCCGCCCCCGCCGCGAGGGTACCTCCGCGTGGTGCCCGGCGCAGCCCGCCGGCCACCAACAGGGCCACCGGCGCGGCTAGGGCGAGGTACATCCGGTGCTCCGCGATGGTCTGCGAGGCCACCGGCACCACGCTTGAGGAGGGCGCTAGGCACAGGAAGAAGGCGCCGCCCGCAAAACCGAGCGGATGGCCGCGCCCGACGCCCCAGACGGACGCGGCCAGCAGGGCCAGCACCAGTAGTCCCGGCGCGAGGGCTCCGGGCAAGGTCGCGACGACTGGACCGTGGTCAAAGGTGAGCGGATAGGGCCAGAGGATGTGCCAGAGGTAGCCGGCCACGGCCTCCCCTTGCGTGAGCAGGTAGGCCCCAACTCCGACCGGGCTGTCCCATCCCGCCGTCCCCCCGCGGCCGGCCCCGGCGAGGACCAGCGCCGCCAGCACGAGCCACCCGGTCGTGAGCGCAAGGTAGTAGGCTCGGCGCGCGCGGAAAACAGCCCGCCACGAGCCGGCGACGAAGCACCGGTCGTAGAGGGCGACCAGCAGGGGCAGGCCCGCGGCGCTCTCCTTCGCGAGGGCGGCGGCCAAGCCGGCCGCGGCCGACCAGGCCAGCCAAGGCCCGGGCAGGGAACTTTCCATCCCCCGGGCGAAGGCCGCCAGGGCAGCCAGCATCCCCAGCCCGGCCAGAATCTCGGCCCGCTGGACGACGTACACGACGGCGGTCAGCGCGAGCGGGTGCACCAGCCAGACCAGCGCGGCCAGGGCTGCCGCCGTCGCTGCGGGGGCCGGCGCCCACCGCAGGCGGATCAGGGTGCGCCGGACCAATCCGGCCAGCAGCCACGCCGCCCCCGCGTGCAGCACCAGATTGACCAGCCGCAGCGCCAGAGGGGAGGTGAGGCCAGCGGTCGCCTGCAGCCCGAAGGACCAGGCGCTGAGGGGGCGTCCCCGCAGGGTCTCGCCCGGATCCGCACCCGGCCGCCACGCCTCCGCCCAGCCGGCCGGCCCGGCGATCTGGTGCGCCAAGGCCAGCGCCGGACCGTCGTCCAACAGGAGGGGACCCGGCAGCGCGGGCAGCACGGCGAGCGGCAGCAGGATCGCCCCCGCGGCCGCCCAGACCAGCCGCGGCACGCCCGGACCGGAGGGTGGGCCGGGCGGCGGCGACGGGCGCGGGTCGGAGGGCATTGGACAGGTGAGGCAAGGGGGCAGGGGGGCGCGAGGGAAACCTTTTTGCGGCGGGTGGGCGTCAAGTTACGGTTGGGTCAAACGCCGCCACCCCCGGTGATCGCTGCCCAGCGCCTTGACTCCTCCGGGCTCGGAGGCTGAAGGTGCGGATTGGGCTTACACCGAACCAAACCAAGCGCATGCAAACTCAGTTCCTCCGACCTTTGATCACGCTGCTGACCCTCTGGGCCGGCTTTCTCGTCCCGTCCGCACGGGCGCAGCTCACCACCGCCGGCATCTCCGGTCTGGTCCGCGATACGACGGGCAAGCCGGTCGCCGGCGCCACCGTCAGCGCGGTCTACACCCCGACTAACGCGCGGTTCTCCGCCGTCACGTCCGAGGGCGGCCGTTACAACCTCCGGGGTCTCCCGGTTGGCGGGCCCTACTCCCTCACCGCCACCGCGGCCGGCTTTAGCGGCACCCCCTCCTCGGAGTTGTTCACGCAGCTGGGCACCGACATTGACGTGAACATCACGCTCAAGTCGGACGTGATCGTCCTCGAGCGCTTCGTCGCCACCGCCTCGAAGTCCGACCTCGATGGCTCCGCGACCGGCGCCGGCGTCACCCTCTCCTCCGAGCGCCTCGAGTCCCGCCCCACCTCCGAGCGTTCCCTCGCGGATATGATTAGCGCCTCCCCGCTGGTCACCCTGCGCGAGACCTTCGGCGACCGCGAGGAGTCTCAGATCACCGCGCTGGGCCAGAACAACCGCTTCAACTCGATCCAGATCGACGGCTCGCGGATCAACGACCTGTTCGGCCTGAACGGCACCGGCCTCGCTTCGTTCTTCAATCCGCTCTCGCTCGACACCATCGAACAGCTGGCGGTGCAGGTCTCGCCCTACGACGTCCGCCAGGCCGGCTTCACCGGCGCGTCGATCAACGCCGTCACCAAGTCCGGCACCAACCAATTCCGCGGCTCGGTCTACACCTACTTCCGCGGCGATGAGCTGCTCGGCTTCAAGCTCCAGGGCTACAATCCCCGCGAGAACGCTCGCAATGGCTCCAAGTTCACGCCCCGGCTTGAGCGCCAGACGCTCGGCGCCACCCTCGGCGGCCCGATCCTAAAGGATCGCCTCTTCTTCTTCGTTTCTTACGAGGATTTTGAGAGTACCAGCGCCGGCCGCGACCCGCTCTTCCTCACCGGGCAGGAGCCCCAGATCCTCCAGCGCCTCGGCCAGATCTCGCAGGCCGCCGGCCGCACAATTAACTGGGGCAACGCCGTTACCGGCCAGACCTCCAACGTCGCCTCCGACAAGAAGTTCAGCGCCAAGGTCGACTGGAACATCAACGCCGATCACCGCCTGAGCCTCCGCTACACCACCACCGAGGGTGAGGTGCCCCAGTTCGGCAACTTTGCCAGCTCCTCGCTGACCCTTAACGGCGTCTCCGCCGGCATCACCACCGCCTCCGACGGCCACTTCTACGCCCAGACCCGCGAGGAGAAGACCATCGCCGGCCAGCTGAATAGCCAATGGACCCGCAACCTCTCCACCGAGCTGAAGTACTCCTCGACCAAGCAGGACCAACAAACGCCCCTCAACACGGTGTCCCCAATGATCCTGATCGCCGGCGTCACCGGCTTGAACCAGGTTAACGGCTCGACCACCACAAACGGCGGTTACGTCGCCGGGACCGAGCAGTTCCGCCACGGCAACGTGATTGCGGTCGATAGCGAGCAGATGAGTGCGATCGCGTCCTACGCGTGGAGGAACTTCGTGTTCTCCGGCGGCTTCGAGCTCGAGCAGACCGACTTCTACAACCTCTTCCGCCAGGGCTCCTACGGTCGCGTCGCCTATCGGACCTTCGCGGACTTCCTCGCCGACACCAACGCCGTGATCGAGCGTAACGCCTACGATCCTGCGGCCCGCCCGGTCGCCGACATTTCGGACCTGACTACGACCGGCGTCTTCGCCCAAGCCAAGTGGGACGTGAACTCGCGCCTGTCGCTCACTGGCGGCGTGCGCCTCGAGCTGGTGGACACGAGCGTCCGCCCCGCGCTGAACCAGGCGTTCCTGGCCGCGACCGGCTTCCGCAACGATGCGACCCCGGATGGCACGATGAGCTTCTCGCCGCGCCTCGGCTTCAACCTCGCGCTCGACGAGGAGCGCCGCCTGCAGGTCCGCGGCGGGGTCGGCCACTTCTTCGGCCGCGCCCCGTGGGTCATCTTCTCGAACTCCTTCGGCCAGACCGGCGTCGGCGGCTTCACCCTCGCCTCCGCGCAGGGCGAACTGCCGAACACGCTCACCGGCTACCTTCGGACGGCCTTCGACCCCGCCAACCCGATCGGCACCGGCCGCGATGTCCCGACGCTCCGCCGCGAGGTCAACTGGATCGACGAGGGCACCGAGCTACCCCAGACGTGGCGGGCGAACCTCGCGATCGAGCGCAAGGTCCCGCTCTTCGAGTCCGTGCTCGGCTTCGAGATTGTACACAGCGTCATCGATCAGGCGCTGTTCGTGACCAACGAAAACATCCGCGCCACCACCGTCGGGGCGGATGGCCGTCAGCGCTTCGCGGGCAACCCGTCGACGGCGGCCAACGCCCGCTTCGCCGGCTACACCACGCTGATCCGCGTGCGCAACGCCTCCGTCGGCGAGTCGACCTACCTCACGCTCAACTGGTCCCGCCCGGTAAAGCAGAGGTGGGGCTTCGACCTTTCCTACACGCACGGCTCCGCGACCGAGGCTCAGGCGATCGGTCAGACCACCGCCGGCGGTCAGTGGAACCGCAACGTTGTGTTCAACCAGAACACGGTCACCAAGGGCACGGCGGACTTCGAGATCCGCCACCGCGTTCAAGCGGCGGTCACGCGCGACTTCCAGCTGATCAAGGGCCAGCGCACCCGCGTTTCGGTCTCCTACGAGGGCCGCACTGGCAACCCCTACAGCTGGGTCTTCGGCGGTGACCTCAATGGCGACAGCGTCTCGTTCAACGACACCGTCGCGGTCCCGAGCGGGGCCAATGACCCGCGCTTCGACTTCTCCGGGATGACCCCGGCGCAGCGCGATGAGTTCCTCTCCTTCGTGCAGGGCAGCGAGCTCTCGGCCTACGCCGGCGGCATCGCGCCGAAGAACGCGTTTACCGAGCCCTGGGTGAACCGCCTCGACCTGAAGGTCGCGCACAACATCCCGCTCGCGGGCCGCGTGCGCCTCGACTTGTTCTTCGACTTCATCAACCTCGGGGCCTTCCTCAGCAAGGACTTCTTCGGCTACAACGAGGTCTCACCCTTCTTGAGTAACGGCGTGTTCCGCACCCGCACCCTGACCAACGCCTCCGCCTACGGCGTCGACGGCCGCATCCGCCCGACTTACACCTCGGAGCCGGTCGGCTTCAACATCGAGAACGGCATGTCCCGCTGGCGCATCCAGCTGGGGGCCCGGCTCAGTTTCTGAGCATCGGCCGAGTCCGGCCACGCAAGGCGGGCCGCCCCGGGCGGTCCGCTTTTTTTGCGGGGTCAACGGTCGCCGGCCGTTTCCCCACCCTCTTCGTGCCGGGACGATCCCTGACCCCGTCGCCGAATTATGGAGACAGCTGGAAGGGCACCCGCGCACCCAGCGGAGCGGTATGCGATTAGGGCCGCGTAAAAGCTCGACGGATACAAGCCGCGGCGTGCCGACCGCGGGGAAGCAGGGCATGGTGCCGCAAGCAGATTTTTCGGGAAAATTTGCGGACTTTTTCGCCTCCGCGATTGACGGGTATAGGTCCGATTCCCATAGGTTGTGGTCGGCGCGAGTAATAACCACAGCCCGTTGTGGTCAAAAGGGCGTCAATAACTTCCAACAACTTAGCATCGCCCCTCGTTCCCTCGTCTCCGAAAAGCCCGCGTTCCTGCCCGTTTCCGACCTTTCCCGCACCATGCAAAAGACCTTCCAGATCGGCGCCAAGTCCTTCGTCCTCGACCAGAATAAGGCCGAGGCCGCCTTCGCCGCCAAGCAGGTGATCAACGGCCGGGAATCGATGACCTTCAATTTGCTGCCGCTTAAGTACCAGTGGGCCTATGACCTCTATCGGACGATGAAGGCGAACCACTGGGAGCCGGAGGATATCCCGATGGGTAAGGATATCGAGCAATGGCGGGACGAGAAGACGGTCTCGGAGGTCGAGCGCTGGATCATCCGGATGGGCATTGGCTACTTTTCGGCCGCCGAGGGCATCGTGGGGGACAACATTCAGCACGTGGTGCGCGAACTGGTGACGGCCCCGGAGCTCAAGCTGGTCCTGGGCCGCCACGCCCACGAGGAGAACATCCACGCGGATTCCCTCCTCTACATGATCTCTTCGCTGCAGATCAACCCGCACGAGTGCGAGTCGATGTTCGAGGACATCCCGACGATCGTCCGAAAGAACGAGTTTGTCACCCGCACTTCGCGCGCTCTGCGCCGGGACCTCGACCTCACGCGGCCGGAGAACAAGCGCCTGCTCGCTCGCAACGTCTTCGTCTTCGGTCAGTGCATGGAGGGCACTCAGTTCTACGGGCTTTTCGGGATGGTGCTTTCGCTATACCGTCAAAATAAATTTCCGGGCATCGGCCAGATGTTCCGCTACACCCTGCGCGACGAATCCAACCACATCGAGGTCTTCCGGAACCTCTTTATGGACCTAGTCGACGAGAATCGCGAAATCTGGACACCCGATTTCAAGGACGAGCTCCGCGGTCTGATGCGCGAGGCGGTCGAGCTCGAGAAGGAATTCATCCGCGACTGTCTGCCGGTTAACTCGATCGGTCTGTCCGCCGACGATTTCATTACCTACATCGATTATATCGCTGACCGTCGCCTCGAGAGCTGCGGGCTGGCGCCGCTCTCTCCCGGGGTGAAGAATCCCCTGCCCTGGCTCGCCGAAATGATGGACATTAAGAAGGAGCAGAACTTTTTCGAGGGTCGTGTCACCGAGTATCAGAAGGCGTCCGCCCTCAACCCCGTTCGCGACGACGACCTCTGAGCGTCCGTTTCTGCCCCGCTCCGCCCCGTCCAGTCTCCGCCCCGCCCCACCGTTTCCCGGCCCCTCCGCCCATGGAGGGGCGTTCGTTTTTCCCCCCCTTTGCCGCCGTCCCTTCCCGCCGCCATGAGTCATCCTTCGCTGGCCCACGATCTCGCCCTCAAACGCACGGTCCACGCCCCGGTCGAACAGAAGCCGCATTACGCGTGGCGCGACGTGATCGCGGGTCAAGGCATCTCGGTGCCGGAGATCGTCCTCTTGTGCCCGCACGGGGAGGAGCGATTCGCGCTGGCGGAGGTGGCCGACACCCTCGGGAAGGCGCTGACCAACGTGCATCTCGCGCGCGGCGAGAAGGAGATCTTCACCGAGCAGAACCGCCTCTGGGTCGCCAAGATCTGCCGCGAGGTCGCTGGTCACCTCGCCGAGCTCGCTCGAGGACAGGCGCCGGTCCGGCTCTCGCTTGATGCCCTCTACGAGCTCATCGAGAAGACCTTGGTCGACAACAATTCCTATTTTATCGCCAAGAGCCTCCTCCTCAACCGTGCCCGCAAGATCGCCGTGGACCGCGAGGCGGCCGCCGTCTCGACCCTGCGGGTGATCCGGCGCAACAACCAGGTTGTCCCGTGGAGCGAGCGCAAGGTCGAGATCGCGGTCCGGAAGACTTTCCTTTCGCTCCAGCGGGATTCCGCCCCCGCTGTCGCCATCACCCGGGCGGTGTCGCAGCGGGTGCATTCCTCGAAGCAGTCCTTCATCCACATCGAGGAGATCCAGGACATGGTGCAGGAGGAGCTGATGAAGGCAGGCCATTACAAGGTGGCCGAGGCCTACATCCTGTTCCGCGCCGAGCGCGCCGCCGCCCGGGACCTCGGGCTGGTTGTGCCCGCCGTGGCCGCGGCCCCTGAGGCCACCCCCGCTGCCGGCCAAGCTTCGATGATCGTGGTCAAGAAGGCCGACGGCAGCAACGTATTCTGGGACGGCGCCGACCTCCGCCGCCGCATCGAGTTCGCCCGCATTGGCCTAGACCTCTTCCTGTCCAACGATGAGATCGAGGCTGAGCTCCGCCGCTCGGTCTATGACCAAATCAGCCAGAAGGACCTCGACGCCACGATCGTCCTCAATTCGAAGACGCTGATCGAGCGGGACGCCGACTTCGCCAAGTTCGCCGGCCGCATCCAGCTGACCTACATATATGAGGAGGTTCTCGGCTGGGACATCATGCGCGATGGGATCGGCGCCCTCAAAGCGTCCCACCAGCGCGGCTTCCGCAAGTACCTCGAGCGCGGGGTCGCCATCAAGCGGCTCAATCCCCGCCTCCTTGAATACGACCTCTCCCGTCTGGCTGCGATCCTCGATCCCTCCTCCGACCTAGAGTTCGACTTCCTCGGCATCCAGACCCTCTACGACCGCTACCTGATCATCGACAAGACCCGGAAGCCTTCCCGCCGCCTTGAGACGCCCCAGTATTTCTGGCTGCGCGTGTCGATGGGGCTGATGCTGGACGAGCCGGGCGACCGCGAGGCCTGCGTGGCGGGGCTCTATGAGCTCTACAAGAGCCGCCGCTTCTGCAGCAGCACGCCCACGCTTTTCAATTCCGGGACGCTCCATTCCCAGCTCTCCTCCTGCTACCTCTATTACGTCGATGACTCCCTCGAGAGCATCATGCTCCGCGGCATCGCCGACAACGCGTTCCTCGCGAAGTGGGCGGGCGGGTTGGGCGGTTCCTGGACCGCGGTCCGCGGCACCGGAGCCCACATCTCCGGCACCAATGGCGAGTCGCAGGGCGTCATCCCCTTCCTTAAGCTCCACAACGACCAGCTCGTCGCGGTGAACCAGGGCGGCAAGCGCAAGGGTTCCGGCTGCGCTTACCTCGAGACTTGGCATAACGACATCTTCGAGTTCCTCGAGCTCCGCAAGAACACGGGCGACGATCGCCGTCGAACGCACGATATGAACACGGCCAATTGGATCCCGGACCTGTTCATGAAGCGGATGGAGGCGCGTCAGCACTGGACCCTGTTCCGCTCCAATCAGGTGGAGGACCTGCACGAACTTTACGGGGCCGCTTTCGAGCGCCGCTATCTCGAGTACGAGCGCCTCGCTGAGGAGGGTCGCATCCACGGGCAAAAGATTGAGGCGCTAGAGCTCTGGAAGAAGATGCTCTCGATGCTCTTCGAGACCGGCCATCCTTGGATCACCTTCAAGGACGCCTGCAACCTGCGCTCGCCGCAGGACCACGTCGGCGTGATCCACTCGTCCAACCTCTGCACGGAGATCACGCTCAACACCAGCAACGAGGAGACCGCCGTCTGCAACCTCGGCTCCGTCATCCTCGACAGCCACCTCAGGCCCGACGGCTCACTGGACCACGAGATGCTGCGCGAGACCGTCCGCACTGCGGTGCGCGCCCTCGACAACGTCATCGACATCAACTTTTACCCGACCGAGGCGGCCAAAGTCTCCAACCTGCGCCACCGTCCGATCGGGATGGGGGTGATGGGCCTCGCTCACGCCCTTTACCTCCGCGGCCACGCTTTCGCCTCCCCGGAGGCGGTGGATTTCAACGACGAGGCGATGGAGGCGGTCGCCTTCTACGCCTATGAGGCCAGCTCCGACTTGGCCGCGGAACGCGGCACGTATTCCAGCTACAAGGGCTCGAAGTGGGACCGCGGGCTGTTGCCCCAAGATACTCTCGACCTGCTGGAAAAGGAGCGCGGCCTGCCGGTGGAGGTTCCGCGCGGTGGCCGGCTAGACTGGACGCCCCTGCGCCAGAAGATCGCGCGTCAAGGGATGCGGAACTCCAACTGTCTCGCCATCGCGCCCACCGCGACGATCTCAAATATCACGGCCACCTCGCCCTGCATCGAGCCGACCTACAAGAACCTCTTCGTCAAATCTAACCTCTCGGGTGAGTTCATCGTCCTGAACCCCTTCCTCGTGAAGGACCTCAAGGCCCGCGGGCTGTGGGATCAGGATATGATCGACAACCTGAAGTACTTCGACGGCGAGCTGAAGGACATCGAGCGCATTCCCGCCGACCTCAAGGTCAAGTACCTCACCGCCTTCGACATCGACCACAAGTGGATCGTCGACGCCGCCGCCCGACGCCAGAAGTGGATCGACCAGGCTCAGTCGGTGAACCTCTGGATCAAGACCCCCGACCTCAAGACGCTGAGCCATATGTACCGGCATGCGTGGCACGCGGGGCTCAAGACCACCTATTACCTCCGCAGCCTCGGGGCCTCCAACATCGAGAAGGCCACCGTCGCCGCTAAGAAGGAGGTCCGGGGCATCGCCGCCGAGGCCGAGGCCAAGTCTGCCGCCAAGCGGGAATTCTCCGAGGAGGAGAAGAAGGCCTGCGGCATCGAGGCGATGCGCCGCGGGGAAACCTGCGAGGCGTGCCAATAGGCCTCCCCTAGAACAGCCCTGAGCGGCGTGGTCCATCCCGCCGTCCCCTAGACCTTCGTTTGCGTGAATTCGGGCGCCCCCGCCCACCTTTCCCGTTACTGTCGCCCATCCGCCCGGAAAGCTTGGCCAAGGGGCGTCCGCGGTTCCGCCAATCGTCGTGGAGGGGCGGTCATTGTTCTCGCGAGGCAGAGAGCGGGCTCATCCGCCCGGGCGGCGGTCACTTCTTCTTGGCCGCCGCCTGCTCGAGCTGCGCCGCCTCTTCCTCGGTCACGAACATATGGATGTGCGCCTTCTCGATCACGACCGAGTAATTCCGGTCCAGGGAGAAGCCGTAGGTCTTGCGCATCAGGGCGTTGTTCTCGTTCAGCTTCGTCATCAGGGTCTCGAGGCGGCCCTTTAGCTCCTTCTGCTTGGCCGCATCCTTTTCGCGTTCGAGCGCGGTGTTGAGCTCGACCGCCGCCTGCCGCTGGGCCTGCAGCAACTGCACGTTGGCCTGGAACTCCCGGTTCGCCTCGATCGTGTTCAGGGTCGAGACCTGCACGAGCTTCTGGGCCTTGGGCGCGTCCGCCTTCGCGGCGGGCTGGGCCGCCGGGAGCGACGCGGCGAGGAGGCTGAGCGGGGCGAGGAAGGTTGGGAGGCGCATTGCCGGGAAAGTTATCTAAGTCACTAGGGGCGTTCGGCGGAGGGAAGGCTAGGCTTTTTTGGCGGGCCGCAGCCGTGAAACGTTTGCCTCGGCAGGGCGTTTAGCCTTGTCCATCCCGGCCGTCTCCACGCTCCCCGATGCTGCCCTTCGCCCTGACCATCTTCACCGGCGCCTTCCTGCTCTTCCAAGTGCAGCCGCTCATCGGCAAGTTCATCTTGCCTTGGTTCGGCGGCAGCCCGGGGGTCTGGACGACCTGCATGCTGTTCTTTCAGGTGCTGCTGCTCGGTGGGTACGCCTACGCCCACGCCCTGAGCCGCCACCTCCAGCCGCGGGCGCAGGTCGGCGTGCACCTGATGCTCCTGCTTGCGGCCCTGCTCACCCTGCCCATCTCGCCGGGCGAGGCCTGGAAGCCCGCCGGGGCAGGCAATCCCACCTGGCACATCCTCACCCTCCTCGCCGCGACCCTTGGCCTGCCTTATTTGGTCTTGGCCGCCACCGGTCCCCTGATGCAGGAGTGGTTCCGCCGGACCTCCCCGAACGCCTCGCCTTGGCGCCTCTACGCGCTCTCGAACGTCGGTTCCCTCCTCGCGCTGGTCAGCTACCCCTTCTACGTCGAGACGTCCTTCTCCCGGCAGGCTCAGGCCGTCGGCTGGTCCTGGGGCCTCGTGCTCTACGCGGCGGGATGTGCCGCCTGCGCCTGGCGGGTCTTCCAATTGCGGCCCTATCCGGCCGCGGCCGCCGCCGCGACCGAACGGGAAGCGCCGAACCCCGGCGCCGGGGTCCGCCTGCTGTGGCTCGCGCTGCCCGCCTGCGCCTCGGTGCTCCTCCTCGCGGTCACCAACAAGATGTGCCAGGACGTCGCCGTCATCCCCTTCCTGTGGGTGGTCCCGCTCGCCCTGTACCTGCTGACGTTCATCATCAGCTTCGACGGGCCCCGCTGGTACTCGCGATTTTACTCTACCCTCGCCTTAGCCGCCGCGATGGCCGCCGCCGCCCACGCGCTGATCAAAGGTGCGGATATGGACATCCGGGCGCAGGTGGCGATCTACGCCGTGACCCTCTTTGTCGGCTGCATGGTGTGCCACGGCGAGTTGTACCACCTCCGGCCGCACCCGCGCCACCTCACCGAATTCTACCTGTGCATCTCCGCGGGCGGCGCCTTGGGTGGCCTGTTCGTGGCCCTGGTGGCCCCGGCCGTCTTCGATAACTATTACGAGACCCACCTCAGCCTCGCGCTCTGCGTGGCGCTGCTGCTCGTCCTCACCCTGCGCGACCGGACCGCGCTTTCCCCGGCGCGCTGGCGGATTCTGGGCGTGCTGCTGGCCTTGCTGGGCGCCGGCGGGCTCTCCCGGCTCACCTCCGGCGGCGGGCAGTGGCTGCGGACGGAGTTCGGCACCGTGGGCTGGCTGGCGCGGGCGTGGGACTTCCTCAGCCTGCGTCCCTGGCTCCCCTGGGCGCTGGTGGTCGCCGCCGGCCTGTTCCTCATCTGGCGCGAGCGGCGGGCCGCGGTCAACTGGCACCGCCTGACCGCCGGGCTGCTCGGCGCGGGCCTGGTCGCCCTGGTGACGGCGCTCAGCCTGCAGATCCACAGCACCCGCCAGGGCGCGCTCGTCAGCGGCCGCAACTTCTACGGGGTCCTATCGGTCTTCGAATACGAACGTGGCAACCCCCAGTCGCACCACCTTCTCCTCCAGCACGGGCGCATCACCCACGGGTTCCAGTTTGTCGACGAGGCGCGCGCCCCGATGATCACCTCCTACTTCGGACCTTCCTCGGGCATCGGCCGGGCCTTCCGCGAGCTGGAGGGCCGTCAGGGGAGCCGGATCGCCATTCTGGGCCTCGGGGTCGGCACCCTCGCCGCCTACGGGCGCGCGGGGGACACCGTGCGGATCTACGAGATCAACCCGCAGGTGGTTGACATCGCGCGCCGGCCCTTCCGCTACCTCGAACTGTGCCCCGCGAAAGTCGAGCTGGTGATGGGTGACGCCCGCCTCTCGATGGAGAACGAGCCTCCACAGGCCTACGACGTCCTCATCATGGACGCCTTCAGTAGCGACGCCGTCCCGGTCCACCTGCTGACGCGCGAGGCGTTCGCGATCTACCAGCGCCACCTGAAGCCGGACGGGTTGATTCTGGTGAACATCTCCAACCGCTACCTGGACCTGCGTCCGGTGGTCGAGAATGCGGCCCGGGAGTTCGGCTACGCGTCGCTGCACTTCGACAGCGAGGACGGGATGGCCGAGGACCTGGAGGGCGGCTGGTGGTACTACGCGGCCTCCTGGATGGTCCTGAGCAAGGACCAGGCCTTGATGAACCGGGAAAGCCTGCGCCGGGCCGCCAGCGCCCCGGTGCCGCCCCGTTTGGACATCGCCCTCTGGACGGATGACTACAGCAGTATGTTCCGGATTCTCAAGTGAGGAGCTGCTCCCGCCCAGGCGCGGGGTCCAAAAAAGTCCCGCCCGGAAAGGGGCGTACTGGTCAGGGGAGCGATGCCCCGTGCTCAGGCGGTCGTGATCCGGCGCTTGGCGTGATCGTACAGCGTCTTCTTGCCGGTGTCGTAGGAGATCACCGCCATCAGGACGGCGACCGCGTGCTGGTAGCCCGCGTCGATGTCCGCGTGCGGGGTCTGGTTGTCCCGCATGCACTGCAGCCAATTCAGAAAGTGGTCCGGGCGCTCGATCGGCGTGACCTCCTGCTTGCCGCGAATCTTGCCATCGCGCTTCGGGCCACCCTCCGCGCTGTAGGTCGGGACGTTCCAGTTGCCCACGTCGAGCGTGCCCTTGTCGCCGAAAAACTTCCGCAGGTTGCCGGAGCTGTTGCCAAAGTTGTTCGAGCTGGTGACCATCATCCCGTCCGGGTACATCCACGTCGCCATTACGTTGTCGGGCGTGGTGAAGCGGTTCTCGTCCTTCCAATAGGTGACGCCGCCGATGCACATGCAGGACTCCGGGAAGCCGCAGGCTGTCACGTAGTGCATCAGGTCGAGGAAGTGGGCGCCCCATTGAGGCACGGGGCCCTGGCAGAACTCGTAATAGCCGTACCAGGCCGCGTATTGGCGGGCATCGAAGGCGCGCGCCTTCCGGTCATTGAGGAACTCCTTCCAGTCGACATCCGCCTCCTTCACGTCCCGGCCGAGGTAGGAGTACCAGTAGGGCTTCTCGGAGTTACGGGTCTCGTCGACGCGCGTGATCTTGCCGAGGAGGCCGCTCTTCACAAGCTCCCGCGCGCCGGCGACGCCGGGGATGCTGCGGAGCTGCGTGCCGACCTGGATGATGGAGCCGCGGGCCTGCGCGGCCTTGGCGGCATCGTACGAGCGCAGCAGCTGGTCGAACTCGGTCGCGAGGGGCTTCTCGACGTAGATGTGCTTGTTCGCCTTGGCCGCGGCCTCAAGGTGCAGGGTGTGCAGGTGGTCGGGCGAGGCGATCATCACCGCGTCCACATCCTTCATCTCGAGGACCTCGCGGTAGGAGACGCACATCTTCGCGTCGCTGCCGAAGGCCTCCTTCGCCTTGGCCTGGGCCTTCTCGCGGGCCACGCGCCACGGATCGGAAACCGCCACGACCTCGATGTTGGTGGCTTGGGCGTGCTTCTGGATGCCGGCCAGATGGGCGCCGATGCCGCGGCTGCCGCACCCGATTTGGGCGATGCGGATGCGGCTGTTGGCTCCGATGGAACGGGCGCGCTCGGCCGCGCTGAGGAAGCGGGGCGTTGCGGTGGCGGCGGCGAGGCCGGCGGAAGCTTTCAGGAAGCTCCGGCGGACGATGGGGGAGGCGGGGGAATCCATATCGACTGGGCGGATTAAGGGTTTCAGAGGGCGATGATGCGGTCCATCTGGGACGCGAGTTTGCCGAACCATTCGGGGTCGGACAAGCCCGGCGTGCGCCGTTGCTCGGAAGTGATCCAGCCCGCATAGCGGACCGCATCCAGCGCCGCGACCACCGCGGGCCAGTTGCTGTCCCCCTGGTGGAGCTCGATGTCGAAACCGGCGCGCGGGCCCTTCTCGTCCCGCAGCTTCCGGCTGTATTCCTTCACGTGCACCTTGGCGATGCGCAGGCCCAGCGTGCGGATCCACTGGTCGGGCCAGCCATAGTCGACCACGTTCCCCACGTCGAAATACCAGCGCGCCCACGGCGACTGGAACTGATCGACATAGGCGGCCGCCTCGCGGGGACTGAGCAAGAACTTGTTCCAGACGTTCTCGATCGCGATCGCGACCTGCAGCTCCGCCGCCAGGGGCAGGGCCTTCCGGATCTCGGCGATCGAGCGGTCCCACGCCTGGTCATAGGAGATCTCCTGGTTCACCACGCCCGGCACCAGCAGCACCGCGTCCGCCCCGTAGGCCTTGGCGTCCATCAGGCCCTGCCGGAGCCCGTCCAGACCGGTCTGGCGAACCGCCGCGTCAGGGGAGGAGAGGGGATGCGACCAATGGGTGGCGATGACGACGCTGTGCACCGCGAGGCCGGCGGCGTCGCGGGCGGCGAGCACGTCGGCCTGATTCATCCCGCTGTTCACCTCGACCCCGGCAAAGCCGGCGGTTTTCAGGTGCTTGAAGGTCTCGGCGAGACTGGGGCCGCCGCCCGTCTTTGGATCCCGGCGCGGCCCCCCGCCGTACATATAGCCTTTCCGGAGCGGGCGCTTGGTAGGCTGGGAACCGGCGTCCGCGGCGGAGGCCAGAACCGGCAGGGCGGCGGCCGCGGTGGCGGCCTGCATGAAGGCGCGGCGGTGCATCGTCAGAGCTTCCGGATGGCGAGGTCCTTGAAGGCCACCGGATCGGTGTGTCCGGCGAGGCCGAAGTAACCGGTCTTGCGGTCCTTGCCGGGGTGGGCCTTGCCGCCCATCGCCTGGGCGAGATCGACCTTGGCGAGATCAGTGTCGAGGATGACCGTCCCGTTGAGTTCCACGCGGATCGTGGAGCCCTTCACGGAGACTTCCTGGAAGTTCCATTCGCCCACCGGGCGCAGGTAACCGCGGGCGGCGGCGACCAGGCCGTAGGCCGAGCCGTGGTACTGCCGCACGTCGATGTGCTTGGCCGGGGGGAGCTTCTTCACCGTGTTGTAGGCCTCGTCGAGGACCTGCAGCTCGGTCATCCCGTCGTAGGCCGCGTTGCCGGTGCCCGGATAACGGATCGCCAGCCCGTTGTTGCCTCCGGGGGGGAGCTTGAACTGCAGCCGTGCCACAAAGTCGCCCACCTCGGTGTTCCAGTATGGCGTGCCGCCCTTGCCCTGCTTCCACACGATGGTGCCGTCCTTGGCCTCCATCACGTCGCCCGGGGCCTTGTTGCCCGCCTTGGTGTCGCGGGTGTCGATCTGCCAGCCGGTGAAGTCGCGGCCGTTGAAGATGGAGGTGAACCCCGCGCCGCCCCGGCCCGCGAGCCATTGGTTGGCCTCCGTGGTGCCGATTTCGCGGACGTGGATGTTCCGCCAGTGGGTCGCGCCGCCGTGGGTCTGCAGCTGGATCGGCCCCTGCGCAGGCACCGGCCGGCGGTCGGCGGGCTTCAGCTGCTTGTTGTTCTTGTCGTAGTAATTCTCCAAGACCACGTGGTCGACCACTTGGCTTTCGTTGAGCCACACGCTGACGCGGCTGCCCACCATCACGATGCGGAGGGCGTTCCATTCGCCCACCGGCTGGTCCGCCTTGACGAGCGGATCGCGGCCGGGCGTGCCCTTGGTGTTGTTCCAGAGCCCGCCCGAGCCTAGGGCGTAGCCGATCGGATTCTGCGGGTTCGTCTCCGGAATGTTCGTGTCCCAGATTTGCACCTGAGGCACGCCGCGGAGATAGATCCCGGAGTCGGCACCCGCCGCGAGCTTGTACTCCAGCCGGAGCTCGAAGTCGCCGTAGTCACGGAGCGTGGTCGCGTAGCCTCCCAGGCCATCGTTGACCAACACGCCCTTCTCGACGCGCCAATGCGGCTGGCCGTCCTTGAGCTCGGTAAGGCTGGCGGTCCACTTCGCGACCAGCGCGTCGCGCTCGGCCGCGGGCAGGGCCAGCAACTGCCGGTGGTCGTAGGTCGAGCCGCCACGCCAGCCGCTCAGGTCACGGCCGTTGAACAGGGCGGTGAAGCCGGCCGGCGGGGCGGCGGCGATAGCCCCGGCCGTCAGGGCGAGGGTGAGCAGCAGCGAGCGCGCGAGGGCAAGGCAGGGGGGCATTAGGGGGGGGAAGCAGGGGTTGAGCCGCAGGATGATTTGAGTGGAGACCTTCGGCGGGTGCGAGGCAAGACGCGGGTTGGGGCGCCGCGGTTGCCGCCGGCGCGGGCCGGGGCGGATGCCTGAGCCGGGACGCTGCGCCCAAAGGCCGCGGTTGACCGACGTACGGCTTAACGTACGTTCCCCCGCCGGTACCTTTCCGTGGCGCTCTCCCGCCCCCATATCCTCCGGGTGTTCCTCGGTCTCTTGCCCCTGAAATGCGCTCGCCATCTCACCCCGCTGCTCCGCCTTCATTTGAATCGTGCCGGCTAAGCGGAATTGTCTGGCCCCGCGGATCGTGGCCGGGCCACGTTGGTCCTGTCGTGGCGGTAATCCAACCATCCGAGCCCCGTCCCAATCCCGGTTACCGGTCCCTGCTGTCGGATCGACTCCACGGCGCGACGTCACCGCGGCCCGCGGCCCCCGCCTGAGCGATGCGCATCCCGCTCTGGGCCATCCGTTGGCTGTACCGGCAGAAGCTCTCCCGCCGCCATATGCGGGGCGGCAAGCTGCACTCCTGGTTCGGCGACCGCATCCTCGCCAAGGAGCTGTGGCGCCCCACGGCGAGCTCCCTAGCCCGCGCCTGGCTCGTCGGCTTTCCCGTCACGGTCACGCCCTTCCTGCCGCTGCAGTCGGTCTTCGCCACCATCGCCGCCCTGCTGGTGCGCGGGAACCTTCTCCTCTGCATCGCGATGCAGTTCCTCTCGACGCCCATCACCGCCCCCGTGCACCTGCCGGTGTGCTTTTTCGTTGGCGAACTGGTGCTCGGCCGCACCCCTCGGGAGGCGTGGGTCCAGGCCGCCGATTTCCGCCAGAATATCGGTTCCTTGGATCAGGTTCTGGCCGTTTACGTGGGCCCCCTCTACCTCGGAAGCGTGGTGGTCGGGCTGCTGGGCGGGGTGATTGGCTACGCGATCATTCTCCGCGCGTGGCGCGACGCCCCGCGGCCCCGGAGCGGCCTTTCGAAAACAGGTCCAGGCTCGCCCTGAGGCCCTCGGCCCTGCCAACCTTCTCCCCTCATCCCCACCCAATGAAAAAAATCCTGATCGCAGCCCTGCTGTCGGCCGCCCTCTGCAGCCACGCCACCGAAATCAACACCCTGACCGCCGCGGAAAAGGCCGCCGGCTGGCAGCTCCTCTTCAATGGCAAGAACCTCGACGGCTGGAGGGCCAGCGAGAACCCCGGCGTCTTCACTGTCCAGGACGAGCACCTCGTGGTCTTCGGTAAACGCTCGCACCTTTTCTACACTGGCCCGGTCAGCGGCGCCAACTTCAAGAACTTCGAGCTCTCCCTCGACATTAAGACCTTCCCCAAGGCCAACTCGGGCGTCTATTTCCACACCGCCTATCAAGAGACCGGCTGGCCGGACAAGGGCTACGAGGTCCAGGTCAACAACACTCACAAGGACGTGAAGAAGGGCGCGGGCCTTTACGGCATCAAGGACAACGCCGACGCTCCCGCCAAGGACGGTGAGTGGTACACGATGGTCGTGCGCGTTCAGGGCAAGAAGATCGTTACCTCCGTCAACGGGAAGACGATCGTGGACTTCACCGAGCCCACGCCCGCCGCCCCGCCGGCCAACATGAAGGGCCGGATGGTCTCGCAGGGCACCTTCGCGATCCAGGGCCACGACCCGGAGAGCAAGGTGATGTACAAGAATATCAAGGTGCGTGCGCTGCCCTGAGTCAGGGCTGAGAACAGCGCGCCGAGCGCAGGCCTGCGAATCCCGGGGGGCACGCCGCGAAGCGGCGGCCCCCGTTTTTTTACACGGCCTCCAGCAGCTTATTCAGACGGGCGACCATCGCGCTGGGGTCGTCCAGCAGCCCGGCCCCGATCAGGGCGTTGTCCAAGAGTTGCTCCGCCACCAGCTTGGCCCGGTCCGGGTTCGCCGAGTGCATCTCGTGCAGGCGCCGGATAACGGCGTGGCGCGGGTTCAGCTCCAGGTTAACCCGCAGCGGCGCGTCCGCCCCCGGGCGGTTCATCGCCTTCATCACGCGCCGCAGGTGCGGGGACGTGAAACGGTCCGCGTTCACCGCCAGCACGGGTGAGTCCACCAGCCGGTCGCTCGCCTTCACCTCCGCCACCCGCTCACCGAGGGTCGTCTTGAGCCAGCTGGTCAGTTCCTGCACCGCCGCCTCCCCGAGGGCGCCCTCGGACCGCGGCAGGTCGGACAGCTTCACGTCCGCGTGGTCGGCCGCGATCAGCTTCCGGGAGTCGAACTCACGGGCATTGTTCATCACGTAGTCGTCGACCGCCTCGTAGCAGAAGAGCACTTCGAGGTTGCGGGCTTTGAAACCCTCGAGGTACGGGCCGCTCTCGATCGCCGCGCGGCTGGGGCCCGTCAGGTAATAAATTTCCTTCTGCTCGCCGCCCATCCGGGTGACGTAGTCGGCCAGCGAGGTGGTCTTGCCCGCGGCGGTGAGCGAAGACTCGAAGCGGAGCAGCTTCATCAGCTGCTCCTTGTGGGTGAAGTCGAGCGCGGCGCCCTCCTTCAGGAACTGGCCGAACTCGCGGCTAAACGCTTCAAAGTCTTCCGGCCGGTTGCGGGCCTCCTCCTCGAGGAACTTAAGGAACCGCTTGGTGATGACCCGGTTCAGCTTCTCGACGAGCGCTTTGTCCTGCATCGTCTCGCGCGAGATGTGCAGCGGAAGATCCTCGCTGTCGACCACGCCCTTGAGGAAGCGCATCCATTCCGGGAGCAGGTCCTTCGGCTTGGCCTCGATCAGGACCTTGCGGCAATAGAGGGCCACGGACGGCTCCAAGCGCGCGAAGCCTAGTTTCTCGGTGTTCTCCTGCGGCACGAACACCAGGGCATTGATCGAGAGTGGCGCGTCCGCGCTGAAATGCAGCCGCAGCCGGGGCGCATCGGAGGCGTGGGCCTGGAACTTGTAGAACTCGGTGTACTCCTCGTCCTTGATCTCCGCTTTGTTCCGCAGCCACAGCGCCTGCACGGTGTTCAGGCGCTTGCCGTTCAGGTTGATCGGGAAGGCCACGAACGCGCTGTACCGCTCCAGAATCTCCTTCAGGCGCCACTCCTCCGCGAACTCCGCGCACTCGTCCTTCAGGTCGAGGACGATCTTGGCCCCGCGCTGTTCCCCCGCGCTCTCCTCGATCGCGTAGCTGCCCGAACCGTCGCTCGTCCAGACGTGCCCCGCCTCGCCCGGCTGCCAGGAGTGCGAGTGCACGCGCACCGACTTCGCCGCCATGAAGGCGGAATAGAAGCCCACGCCGAACTGGCCGATCAGGTTCGAATTCTTCGCCCCGGCCTCGCCCAGCGACTTCAGGAAGGCCTTTGAGCCCGAATGCGCGATCGTGCCTAGGTTCCGGATCAGCTCGGCGCGCGTCATCCCGATGCCGTGGTCCTGAATGGTGATCTGCTTCGCCTTCTCATCCGAGGTGACGTTAATCTCCAGCGGCAGCTGGTCGTTGTGCACGTTCTTCTCCGTCAGCTGCGTGTGCCGCAGCTTCTCGAGGGCGTCAGAAGCGTTGGAGACCAGCTCCCGGATGAAGATCTCCTTCTCCGTGTACAGGGAGTGGATGACGATATCGAGCAGCTGCTTGATCTCGGCTTGGAACTCAAACTTCTCGGGCGTGGTGGTCGACATACCAGGAAAGGGTCTAGTTTAGGGCGGACGGGGAAAAATCAAGCGGCGCGGCGTCGCTCCTCTCACGGGTGCGTCGCCGGCAGGCGCTCGACGCGGACGCGACGGGCCTTCTCGGCCCCAACCTCGAGCGCGGATACCCGGAATTCACCTACGTCGAGGATCTCGCCCCGCCGCAGCGGACGGCCCCGATGGCGCTCCGCCCAGCAGGCCACGGTCTCGCGCGGCTCCCATTCCAGGGACCAGCCGGTCTCGGCCTGCAACTCGCGCATCGTGAAGCGCCCGCTCACCTCGATCGCGGCCTCCTCCCGCGCGAATACCGGCCCTCTCCCAATGTCCAGCTCGTCGCGGATATCCCCTACGATTTCCTCCAGCACATCCTCTAGGCTAACCAGTCCCGCCGTCTTCAGGTCCGCATCCAGCACCACTGCCAGATGCACCCGCGACTGCCGGAACAGCTCGATCATTGTGTGCACCGGCGTCCGCAGCATAAAGGTGAGCGCGGGCCGCAGCAGTGGCTCGAAGGACGTCTCCAGGCCCAGCGCGTGCGCTTGCCAGAGCCATTCGCGCACCAAAAGGAGGCCCTGCACGTCGTCCAAGGAGCCCCGGCAGACCGGGAAGCGGCTGAAGCCCGCCGTTTGCGCGATGCGGAGGTTTTCCTCCATCGGACGGTCCGCCCACAACACCACCATTTGGTCCCGAGGTCGCATCACCTGTTGGGCCGTGACCGACCGCAGGCGCAGCGAACTCACCATGATGCGGTTGATCAGGGCATCGCCTGGATGGCTGTGCCGCGCCTGGCTGAAGACGTACTCCAGCTCCTCCGAACTGAAGCCGTGTTCGCCCTCGCTCGCTGGTTCTAGGCCGGCCCAGCGCAGGATCCGATTGGCGGTCCCGTTGAGCACCCAGATGAGCGGGAAGAAGGCCTTGTAGAACAACACCAGCGGCCCCGCCACCCGCAGCGACACCGCTTTCGGCCGCTGGATCGCGAGCGACTTCGGGGTGAGCTCCCCCAGCACGATGTGCAGGAAGGTGATCACCGAGAACGCCAGTGCGAACGAGATGGATTTCACCGCCGCCGGATCCGTGATCCCCAGGTGACCCAGCAAAGGCTTCAGCCGCTCGCCGATCACTGGCTCCCCGAGCCAGCCCAAACCGAGACTGGTTAGGGTGATGCCCAACTGGGTTGAGGAGAGCACCGCATCCAGGTGGGTGGTCGCGAATAGCGCCATCCGCACCCGCCAGCCCCCGTTCCGCGCCAAAGGGCGCAACTGGCTGGCGCGGATCTTCACTAAGGCAAACTCCGCCGCGACAAAGAAGCCGTTGGCGGCCACCAAGCCAAGCACCAGCAACACCTCCACAACGATCTTCAGGACTTCCACGTTCGGTCAAGGCTGAGGGACACCACGCGCATTTGGGTGAGCGTAGGACCAGCCCCGCGAGGCACAACCCGAATCGCCACGGCCGCCCCGGGGGCGGCTTTACGGGCCGCCCGCCGCTGCGGGGTTAGCGTGACCGGCCCTTGGGCCCGGACGGCTGCCGCGGCCAGCCCGCGTCATCGAACGTCTTGTAGTTGATGTTCACAGAGTTGATCTCGCGCATCATCTTCCAGTTCACCTTGCGCCGGTCGAGGTCGCGGATGCGGTCGGTGGCGAGGTTGGTGATCTTCAGTTTCAGGACGTTCCGCTCCAGGCGGGCCAACTCGTTCAATTTTTAGTCGGGAAGGCACGCTTTGAGGAGGTGCCCGACGGCTGACCTTTGAGCTTCACCCGAGCGCTCTCGCGGACGTCACCCAAGTTTAGGCTCCAGTCGGCCGCCGGCTGGGCCAAGGCCTCAATCTCGATCCGGCAACGGGGCGTGCCGGCGAATCGCTGCGTCGCCTCTCTGGCCAGCTAGTTCCCGGCGCGCACAGGCCGGCGTGCGCGAAGGGCAGGGCGGCTCCGGGCCGCCCGCCACGAACTCCACCTGCCATTCGCCGTTCAGCGCGAGGGCCCTGCTGGCGCCTGCGACGACGGGCCATAGTGGCACCGCTACTTCCGGCTCCGCGTCGGAGGTGCGCGGTGAGCCGCCGGAGGTGAAGGACGGTCAGCATCTGGGCCAGCCCATTCGCGCCGCCCCAGACCCCCGCTGCGGGGGCGGCGGCCGGCGCCAGGAGGGCAAGCAGGGCAGTAAGGCCCTCGGGGTGCCGGGCGAACGAAGGGGCATTGGGGGGCAGGGCAGGGAACGGGCGCCGCGGGGCAAGGCGGCGGACGACGGACAGTCTGGCGGTGTTAGCCGCCCAAGTAGGTTGCCTTCAGCCGCGGGTCCACCCGCAGCTCCGGACTCGGGCCGGACATCACGATGCGCCCGGTTTCCAAAACGTAGGCACGGCTGGACACCTCGAGGGCTAGATTGGCGTTTTGCTCCACCAGCAGGATGGTGATTCCCCGCTGGCGGTTGATCGCCACGATCTGTTCAAAGATTGCGGTGATGAGCCGCGGCGCGATGCCGAGGGACGGCTCGTCGAGCATCAGGAAGCGCGGGTTGCCCATCAGGGCCCGGCCGATCGCCAGCATCTGCTGCTCCCCGCCGGACAGGGTGCCCGCGGTCTGGCGCAGGCGCTCCCGCAAGCGGGGGAACAGTGCGAACACCTCCTCGCGGTTCCGCGTCACGCGGTCCCGGTCGCGGTCCAGGTAAGCGCCCATCGCGAGGTTTTCGGCGACGGTCAGGTTGGCGAACACCATCCGCCCCTCCGGCACGTGGCCCAGCCCGCGGGCGACGATCTGGTGGGCCGGCTGGCCCAGCAGCGGCTGGCCGTCGAACTCCGCGGCACCGCTGGCCCGGACCAGGCCCGAGAGCGCCCGCAGGGTGGTGGTCTTGCCCGCCCCGTTGCCCCCGATCAGGGTCACGATCTCCCCTTCGCCGATAGCAAACGAAACCCCGCTCAGCGCGGTGATGGCGCCGTAGGAGATCCGCAGGTCGGAGACTTGGAGCAGGGGCGCGCTCAATGGTGGAACAGGTTGCGGTGGTGGTCCTCGCCGAGGTAGGCCTCGATGACCTTGGGGTTCGCCTGAATCTCCGCCGGCGTGCCCTCGGCGATTTTCACGCCGTAGTCCAACACCGCGATCCGCCGGCAGCACCCCATCACGACCCGCATCGAATGCTCGACCAGCAGGATCGAGAGGGAAAACTCGCGCTGCACGCGCTGGATGAGGCTGATCAGTTCAACCTTCTCGGTCGGATTCATCCCTGCGGCGGGCTCGTCGAGCAGCATTAATCGCGGGCGCGTGGCTAGGCAGCGCACGATCTCCAACCGCCGTTGCTCGCCGTAGGGCAGGCTGCGCGCGGGGTCGTCGCGCCGGGGGCTGAGATTGAAGAGTTCTAGCAACTCCTCCGCCCGGCGCGTCAGGTCCGCCTCGTCCCGCGTGAAGGCTGCGCCCCGCAGCAGGGCCTGCCACGGCCGCGTACCGCGGTGCAGGTTCGAGGCGGTGCGCACGTTATCCAGCACCGACAGGCGGCCGAAGAGCCGGATGTTCTGGAAGGTCCGCGCGATGCCTAGCGCCGTGATCTCGTCGGGACGCAGGCCGGCCAGGTCCCAGCCGCGGAACCGCAGCGCCCCGGCGGAGGGCGGGTAGACGCCAGTGATCAGGTTGAAGACGGTTGTTTTGCCGGCCCCGTTTGGCCCGATCAGCCCGCAGAGCTCGCCCTCGCCGATCGTCAGATCCACCGCGTTCACCGCGGAGAGGCCCCCGAAGCGGAGCGTCGCCCCCCGGAGTTCCAGCAGCGCCGCCATTGGTTCAGGCTGTCCCGCCCCGGCGGGGGCGGGCGAGCAGGCCTTCGGGCCGCAGGATCATTAGCAAAATAAGCAGCAGCGCATACAGGATCATCCGGTACTCGGCGATCGGCCGGAGCACCTCGGGCAACAGGGTGAGCAGCACCGCGGCGCCGATCACCCCCGCCGTGTGGCCCATCCCGCCCAAGATCACCATCACCACGACCTCGATGCTTCGGGTGAAATCAAAGCCGGTTGGCGTGATCGTCAGCTTGAAGTGGCCGTACAGGCCGCCGGCGATCCCGGCGAAAAAGGCTCCCACCACGAACGCCACCACCTTGTAGCGGGTCGGATTGAGCCCCACCGCCGCCGCCGCGATCTCGTCGTCGTGCACCGCCAGGAATCCCCGTCCGAAAGTCGAATGCACCAGCGCCAGCACCACGTAGATGGTGATCGCGACGCTCGCCAGCACCCAGAAGATGTTGGTGTAGGCCGGGATGGCGTTGAGCCCCAGCGCGCCCCCCAAGACCTCCAGGTTCTGGAAGATCACCCGGATGATCTCCCCGAAACCCAAGGTGACCAAGGCGAGGTAGTCCCCGCGCAACCGCAGCGAGGGCACCCCGACCAGCAGCCCCGCCCCGGCCGCCGCGCCCCCCCCGATCAGCAGCGCCAGCAGGAACGCCGTCCCCTGAACCAATCCGCCCGCCTCCGCGAGGTCCCCGAACAGCGTCGGCGCCAAAAACAGGGAGACCGCGGCTGAAAGGTACGCGCCCACCGCCATAAACCCCGCATGGCCCAGCGAGAACTGGCCGGTGTAGCCGTTCACCAGATTCAGCGAGACGGCCAGAATCACGTTGATCCCCACGCCGATCAGCACGTCAAGGTGGTACGGGTTCAGCAGAGGCGCCGCCAGCGCCACCAGTCCGCTGCCCACGAGCGCGGTGAGAAGAAGCAGAAGCGGATGACGCATCTCAGACCTTCTCCACGGTGACCCGCCCCAGCAGGCCGGCGGGGCGCAGGAGCAGTACCAGAATCAGCACCGTGAAGGCGATCGCGTCCTTGTAGGTCGACCAAGCGCTTCCGCCAACGTAGGTTTCTACGACGCCGATCAGGAGGCCCCCCAAGGCCGCGCCGGGGATGTTGCCGATCCCGCCGAGCACTGCCGCCACGAACGCCTTCAAGCCGGGCATCACGCCCATCAGCGGGTCAATCGAAGGATAGTTCAGCGCATACAAAATGCCGCCCGCCCCGGCCAGGGCGGAACCGAGACCGAAGGTGAAGGAGATCACCAAGTCGTTGTTGATCCCGACCAACTGCGCCGCCCGCGGGTTCAGGGCCACCGCCCGCATCGCCGTGCCGATCCGCGTCCGATGGACGATCAGCTCCAGCCCGATCATCAGCAGCACGGCAACGCCGATGACGACCAACTGGTTGGTCGTCACGACGACGGGGCCCAGGTTGAAGCGCCCGGTGGGGAAAAGGTCTGGAAACGTCCGTGGCGCGGCGCCCAGCACTAACTGGCCACTGTATTCAATCAGCAGAGACACGCCGATCGCCGTGATCAGCACGTTGAGGGTGGGGGCGCCCCGCAGCGGCCGGTATGCTAGACGTTCAATCAGGATGCCCAGCACCGCGCAGCCCGCCATCGCGAGGGCTAGGACGCCCAGGCCGCCGAAAAGGGTGCCCGCCGGGACGATGCGGCCACCAAAGTAGCCTAGAAAGGCCCCCACCATGAAGAGGTCGGCGTGGGCAAAGTTGATGAAGCGCAACACCCCGTAGACCATCGTGTAGCCAAGCGCGATGAGGGCGTAGATCGCGCCCAGGGAGATGCCGTTCAGCAATTGCTGGAGAAACTCGGACAAGCCGCGGAGGTTTGGCGCCGGTCCGCGGTCGGTCAACCCCGCCTTTCGGCCGTGGCGGCTGTGGAATCGCGCCAGTCTGCCAAGTATTCGGGGCCGATGAGGGCGGCGCGGCGAAGGGAGGTGGCGGCGGCGGTCTTCCGGGGAGCATCCATGCTCGGTTCTAAAAGGGGACCGCTCAGGTTCGTTTGAGTCCGCCCGTGGCGGCGCTTTTTTCCCCCGCACCCTCGCTTTCAATGCGTACCGCCTGTTGCCCTCTTCGCGCCCTGCTTGCGTCCCTTGCCCTTGCCCCGCTCCTCCCGGCCCAAGGCATTCCGGCCCCCCGGCCGGCCGAGGGCCAGGACCCGGTGGCGCTCTCGACCTTCGAGGTCAGCAGCACCCGCGACATCGGCTACCAGTCGACCCACGCCGCCGAGGTCACGCGGATGAACACCGCCATCGGGGACATCCCGATGAACGTGACCGTCTTGAACCAGGCGTTCCTCGAGGACACGCTCGCCCGCAGCACGGAGGATGTCCTCGAGTACGTGCCCGGCTTCGTCGCGACCTCCAACAACGACGCGTGGACGGTCCGCGGCTTCGCCAACGCGAACACGAAGTTCATCAACGGGTTCCTCCAGCAGGAGAGCATCGGCAAGGTCTCGCTGGCCAACGTCGAACGCGTGGAGGTGCTTAAGGGCCCCGCGGCCGTCCTCTTTGGCCAAGGCGGCTATGCCGCGACCGTCAACCGCGTCACCAAGCGTCCCTTGGACCGCCCGCAGACCACCGTGCGGCTGAGCGCGGGCCCGGTCGAGAGCTGGCGGGCCGAGGTGGACTACTCCGCGCGCCTGGGTGGCGCCCGCTCGCCGGTCTCCTTCCGCGTCACGGGCGTCTACGACGATGGCTTCTATTACCGGCGCATCACGCACGGGGAGAAGGCGTTCTCCGCGGTGGTGGCCTGGCAGATTACCCCGGTGACACGGCTGGCGGTCGAGCACCTCTTCGTGCGGGAGGAGGACGGCGGCGCCGTCTGGCGCCAGCCGATGATGCGCGCCGAGCCCCGCGGCTTCGCCCTGCCCGACGGCTCGTTCCTCTCCTATGGCGACAACCGCCAGGGCTACGCCTCCGCAGGCGATCTCCGCCGCTGGGACCGTGGCTTCACGATGGCCGACTTCCAGCACGCCTTCGGTCGGCAACTGCAACTGCGGCTCCAGGTCGCGCACGACACCAAGGACCAGCGGTACGATGAGCACCAGCCGGAGCAGGGTTCCCTCACCATCCTCCGCGATGCCGTGCTGATGCCGCGCCGCTGGCGCGTGCGCACGCAGGACGTGGACAACTGGCGCTCCCGCAACGAGCTGGTGGCGAACTTCACCACCGGGCCCGCTCGGCACCGCGCCCTCGTCGGCTTCAGCTGGGACGTCTCCGACGGGGAGATCTGGAACCGGGATGGCATCTACAACCGGGGCGGCCTCGCGGCGACCGCGGCGACGCTGAATCAGCGCTGGCCGACGGCCAGCGTGGGGAGCCGTTACAGTGTGTTCCCGAACCTGACTCTGGCCGAGGTCCTCGCGGATGTGCGCCGGGCCGGCTACAATCCCCACATGATCCCGCCGCTGAACGCGGTCGATCCCACGCGCTCGCCCCCCGTGCCGGCCAAGGCGGACCGTCCGCCTCTGCCCGCGGGCAACCGCAACCTAGACCACACCGAAAACACGGAGTACTATGCGGCCGATGTGGTCTCCTTCCTCGAGGAACGCCTCTTCCTCACCGGCGGCGTGCGCCATACCCGCACCGAGGACCGGCGCCGCAACGGGTTCACCGGGCTGTCCATCTTTGATAACCAAGGGGACGCGACCACCTTCAGCGCGGGCGTCGTCTGGCACCTCAACCGGGCCCGCTCCCTTACGTTGTACGCCAACGCCAACAGCTCGTTCGTCCCCGGCTTCCTCCGCCAGCCTGACGGCACCCCGATCGATCCCGAGGAGGGCAACCAGCGCGAGCTGGGCCTGCGCTTTAGCCTCGCCGGCGACCGCATCCAGGGGCTCCTCGCGGCCTACGAGATCCGCCAGCAGAACATCGCGGTCGATAATCCGAACCGCGACGGCGACTGGTACACCCTGATCGACGGCATCCGTTCGCGCGGCGTGGAGTTCAACCTCAACGCCCGCTTCAGCGAGGCCTGGTCCGTGATGGGCGGCTACGCCTACAATGACTCGCGCGACACCCGCACCGGCCAGCGCTCGATGTACGCGCCGTACCATATGTTCACGGCCTTCAACAAGTACGCCTTCCGCTCTGGTGCCTTGCGAGGCCTCGACCTGGCCCTCGGCTCCATCTTCATCGGCGACCGTCCGATCGATTCGGCCGTGCTCACCACCCTCGGGGGAATCGCCAACACCCCCTTCTGGACGATGCCCGGCAAATGGCGCTTCGACGCCGTCCTCCGCTACGCGCTCCCCGGCGCGGGCCGCGTCCGCTACACCTTCGGGGCCAAGGTCCAGAACGTGATGGATAATCAGGAGATCTATAAGCTGGCCGACAGCAACTCGGTCCAGCGGCATCCAGGTCGGACCTTTCAGGCCAGCCTCTCAGCGCGCCTTTGAGCCGTCCGGCCTCGCTAGGGCCGGCGCATCGGGCAACTCGGTGAAGTCGTTTACGATCCCCTCGTAGGGCCGGTCCTGCTTGTAGATTTGCAGGATCCGAGCGTGCTCATGGTCGCTGGTGGGAAAGACCCGCGGCGGCTCCCCGGGCAGCAGCAGCGCGGTGTAGGCGCGGCGTCGGTCGACCAGACGGCGGATCACGAGCATCAGGAGATTAAAGCACGTTCGTCCGCCCTGGCCAATCGCCCCCGGTTTTTCCCGCCCACGTTCATTTTTGCTGAATCGGGGCTTCCGGGGAGGTCCGCGTAGAAGATTATTTCTTGACGTCAGCGCGAGCTAGGGCTCCCATCGTGGAGATAAGTTTTCTCTTATGAAAATTCGTACTGTTCTAACGTTCGTCGCGGGCTTCCTAGCCGCGATTCCCGCCCTGCAAGCGCAGACCGCCGAGGAAGTGGCCCAGCAGGCTAGGGCGAATCCCGGCAAAGCCGCCGCGCTGGTCGAGGCCGCCGTCAAGGCCAACCCCGCCCAAGCCTCCGCCATCGTCGATGCCGTCATCAAGGCTTTCGCTGGCTCCACCGCTCAGGTTGAGGTCGCCACGGCCGTCACCACCGCCGCCATCAGCGCCGTCGTCACTACGATGACCACCGCCGCCGCAGCCCCGGCCCAAGTGCAAAATACGGTCGCCGCTGTTACTGCTGCCGCGGTGTCTGCCGTGCCGGCCGCCTCGGCCCCCGCCGTGACCGGCGCGGCGGTGAGCGCGGTCGCCGTCACATTGTCCACTGCGGCACCGGCTCTTGCGCAGGCCGCGGTCGCCGCTGTAACCGCTGCCGCGGTGACTGCCGTGCCGGTTGCCTCGGCCCCCGCCGTGACCGGCGCAGCGGTGAGCGCGGTCGTCAACACCATGTCCACTGCGTCTCCGGCTCAAGCCCAAGCCGCAGTCGCTGCTGTTACCGCCGCCGCCGTATCGTCCGTGCCGCCTGCCGCTGCCGCCTCCGTCACCGTGGGCGCCGTTGCGGCGGCGCCAACGTTGCAGTCGACCATCACTAACGCTGCCACTACCGCCGCGCCGGCGCAAGCGGCGGCGATCAGCAGCGCGGTCACCGCGTCGCCCGCGGCGACTACGACCACGACAGTCACCCAGCAGACGACCACCCAGCAAACGACGACGACGCAGACCGCGATCGATACGCCGGTGGTGAGCGGCAGCACCTAAGGCTCGAATCATTCCTCCAAGCTGTGGGCCGCCCGCTCGGGCGGCCCTCTTTTTTTGTCACGGGCGGCCGCCTGCGATTAGTTCCCTGAGCGCAGCTTACTCCAGGAACGAGGATTGGGTAGGCGTCTGGGGGCGCTGGCGGGCCGCGATCTCCTCTGGGGTGGCATTCAGGTGCCGAGGCGGGCGCGTCGCCCGCGCTGCCACGGCCGCCTCTCGGTCGGCCACGATCCGGTCGCTCAAGTGGCGGATATGCAGTCGCAGCCACTGGAACGTGCTCGATTCGGGACGATAGTCCGCCGGCCCGTATCCGTGGATGCGGCCCGATTGCAGCAGACGGTCGTTCTGCTCAAACTCCTCCGGCTTGACGGGATTGTAAACGGCGTAGGCTTGGCCGCCGCCCTTCTTGACCACCGCGAAGCTCGGCACGTCGCTCGGACCATCCGCGATGTAGATCATGTTGGCCACCGGGATGCGGCGGTCCTCCGGGGAGATTTTCGAATTCACATCGATCGCTGGGTTCCGGTTGGTCCCCTTGTTTATCTCGAAGATCGCCCGCGTCTTCGTCGTGTTGTCGATCACCATCCCGATCTGTGCGATCTCGGCGCAGGCCTCGATCGGCAGCTCCTTCTGGCGCAGGAAACCAGGCGGTAGCGGGTTCTCGATGAACTCGCAGGCCCAGATGCCGCCGACGTGCCCCGCGATCGCGCTGCCCCGGATCATCGGCGCGAGGCCCGTGCTCACTACATAATGCTCCAGAGTGATCTCGTGCTTCACGTACTCGGGCTTCTCCCGCGTGAAGGCTTGCGCCAGCGCGAAAAACTCCGGCAGGCCAGGGTAGAACTGGATGTCCCGGCCGCACTCCTGCAGGATCCGGTTGTTCAACCCCGCCAGCGGCCCCGCCTGCACGTAGGTCAACAGGTGGTTCAAGTACGCAATCTCCGGCGACAGATGGTAGCCCCGCTCCCGGTAATGCGCCGCCAGCCGGTTCGTCTCCTGCCAAAAGGCCGCCTCGTCCACCCCGTAGCGCCGGAACAACGGCGACTGCATATATCCCGGTATCAGGGTCTTGTCGAAGTCCCAGATCAGCGCGATGGTGTTCTGCGGGAAGAGGTTGGCGGGCATATCGGCGAAGGGTGGGCCCTGCGGTGGCGGGGCGGGCCCGCTCGGCTTCGCGGCGGGACGAAAACCGCAAGCGCAGGGTGGCGCAATGCGCAAATCCTCCCCACGCTCCGCGCCTTATGGATGACCTGCCCGCCCTCGCGCCGTTCCAGCGGCGGCTCGACGAGCTCTCCGCCCAGATGGCGGAGGCCTCGTTTTACGCCGCGCCGCGCCGCGCCGCCGAGGTCACCCGGGAACATCAGCGCCTCACTGCTCTGGTCGAGCAACACCGCCTCCACGAACGCCTCCTCCGCGAGGCCGCCGAGGCCCGCGCGCTCGGCCGCGATCCCGCCGCCGACGCTGAACTCCGCGAACTCGCCGCGGCCGAACTCCCGGAACTGGATGCCCGCCTCGCCACTGTCCGGCAGGAGGTCCTCCTCGCGATGATCCCGCCCGAGGCCACCGACTCCCGCAACACGGTGATGGAAATCCGGGCCGGCACCGGCGGCGACGAGGCCAGCCTGTTCGCGGCCGAACTGTTTCGGCTCTATTCCCGCTATGCGGACGAGCACGACTGGAAGATCCAGCCGATGAGCAGCAGCACCTCCGAGCGCGGTGGCTTCAAGGAAGTCATCTTCCTCATCACCGGCCCCGAGGTCTATCGCCAGTTGAAGTTCGAGAGCGGGGTGCACCGCGTCCAGCGGGTGCCGGTCACCGAGGCCAACGGCCGCATCCACACTTCGACGGTCACCGTCGCCGTGCTGCCGGAGGCGGAGGAGGTCGACGTGCAGCTCGATCCCGAGGACCTCGAGATCACCGTAAGCCGCGCCAGCGGCCCGGGTGGGCAGGGAGTCAACACCACCGACTCGGCCGTCCAGATTCTGCACCGGCCCTCCGGGCTCATCGTCTCCTGTGCCGACGAACGCTCCCAATTGAAAAACAAGGCCCGCGCGCTGACCGTCCTGCGCTCCCGGCTGCTGCAGCGCCGCGACGAGGAGGAGCGCGCCAAGTACGCTGACGCCCGCCGTAGTCAGATCGGGTCCGGCGACCGCAGCGAACGCATCCGCACCTATAACTTTCCCCAAAACCGTGTCACCGACCACCGGATCGGACTTACCTTGTACAACCTGCCGCAGGTGATGGAGGGCAAGCTGGAGCCGGTCATCGCCGCCCTGCAGAAGGCGGACTACCAAGCGAAGCTCGCCGCCCTCACCGGGGCGGACTACGCCCCGCCCCGCGCCCAGGAGATCGATTGACGTGCTGACGGTCCTCGAAATCATCAAGCGCACCACGGAATTCCTCGCCGGCCGGGGCGTCTCCTCGCCCCGCCTCAACGCCGAGTTGCTGCTCGGGCACGTCATCGGCCGCCGCCGGATGCAGCTCTACCTCGAGTTCGAGCGCCCGCTAACTGCCGCGGAACTGGACCAGCTCCGGCCGCTTGTCCGGCGCCGGGGCCAGCAGGAGCCGCTGCAGTACATTCTGGGGGAAACGGAATTCCGCGGGCTGCGGCTCAAGGTCGACTGCCGCGGGCTCATTCCCCGGCCGGAAACCGAACTGCTGGTGGAACTGGTGCACGCTTGGGCCGGAACCCAGCCGCCGGTCCTGCGCGCCTTGGACCTCGGCACTGGCTCGGGCGCCATCGCCGCTGCGCTCGCGACCCTGTGGCCCTCGGCAACCGTGGTGGCGGCGGAACGCTGCCCAGAGGCCCTGGCCTTGGCCCGGGAGAACTTTGCCGCGCTCGGCCTGGAGGGCCGCATCCGGGCGGTTGCCGCGAACTGGTTCGAGGGTGTCCTCCTCGGACCTTTCGATGCGATTGTTTCCAATCCACCCTACCTGACCGCCGCCGAGGTGGCTGCCGCTGCCCCCGAGGTCCGCCAACACGAGCCCCGGGCCGCGCTGGAGGCGCCGGAGGAGGGGCTAGCGGACCTGCGGGCGATCATAGCCCGCGCTCCGGCCTTTCTTCGGCCGGGCGGCCTGCTGGCCTTGGAGACCGGTTGCGACCACCACGCGGACCTTTCCGCGCGGTTGCAGGCGGCGGGCTTCCAAGCGGTGGAAGCCCGGCCGGACCTAACGGGCCGCGCCCGGTTTATCCTCGCGGTTTGGCCGGGCTGAGCGCCGCAGGAGTGGTGGCGGCGGTGAGCGGCGGACGGTTCTGTGCCCAAGTCTCGCGGTTGCGGCCCAGCCGCACCGCGTCGCTGACCACCCGCAGCGCCTCGCGCAGATGGACGTCCGCCTTCACGTAGGTCTCGTTTTCGTCCTCGGCCGGGCCGAGGTCATCCTCGTCGTCTTCTTTCTTGGGCGCCTTGATCCGGGGCGTGGGCGGCGGGCCGAGGTAAAAGGTGCGGAAAGGATAGTCGCCCTTTGCAATCTCGTCCTTCTCCGCCCGGATCTCCTTGCGGAAGACATTGTCCTCCGCCTTTTGCCCCTGCCGCTCTTCCAGATTCAGGGAGATCAGCTTCTGCTCCTGACGCTCCTTGAAGCGGTCCACGACCTTCCTCAGGTAGGCGAACTCCGGGAGCCGCGCTTGGCGTTCCGCACTGGCGGCCCGCAGGGGCTCGCGCACCTTCGCGTCTAGGGGCTCGCCCTCGAAGAAGCTGGACGGGATCTGGTCCCAGACCAGGGCGCGCGGCAGGTCCGCCTCGCCGATGGGCAGGAAGTCCTCGATGCAGGGAAGGGTGATGTCCGGCACCACGCCCTTCAACTGCGTGGAGGCGCCGCTCGGCAGGTAGTACTTCTGGATGGTGAACTTGGCCGCGCCGGTCTTGGGGGCGAGCGACAGGGCCCGCGACAACTGCTTCATCTCGACCACCTGCTGTACCGAGCCCTTGCCGTGGGTGGAACTGTCCCCGACCACGATCGCCCGGCCGTAATTCTGGAGCGCCCCGGCCACGATCTCCGAGGCGGAGGCGCTGAACCGGTCGACCAGCACCGCCAACGGACCCGCATAGGCGATCCGCGGGTCCCGGTCATTGTCGACGTGGATTTCCCCGTTGTAGGCCTTGATCTGGACCACCGGGCCGCGGCTGATGAACAGGCCCGCGAGTTCCACCGCCTCGGTCAGAAACCCGCCCCCGTTGCGCCGCAGGTCGAGCACGAGGCCCTCGATGCCGGCCTGCTTGAACTGTTCGATCAGGCGGGCCACGTCCCGCGAGGCGGTCGTGCGCTCACCATCCGTGTCGCCTTCGTCGGCGGGTCCATAGAACGCAGGGAGCGTGATGACGCCGAAAGGCTGGGTCTTCCCGTCGTCGCCTGGGAGGTCGAAGATGGCGCCCCGCGCGCGGGCCGAGTTGATCTTCACCTTATCGCGCGTGATCACGACTTGCTTGCGGACGGAGCTGTCGCCGTCCGCGGGCTGCACGGTCAGCACCACCTCGGTGCCCTTCTTGCCGCGGATGCGCTCGACGACCTTACGCAGCTTCAGGCCGAAGGTCTCGAAGGGCTCCCCGCCCCTCTCGGCCACGGCCAGAATCTTGTCGTTCGGCTTCAGCTCCCGGCCGAGGTCGGCGGGACCGCCGGGGATGATCTCCTTGACCACGCAAACGTCGTCCTCGGTGCCCAGCACGGCGCCGATGCCGACCAGCTGCAGCTTCATCTGGATGCCGAAGTCCTCGTAGGTCGCAGCGGAGAAATAGGTAGAATGCGGATCGTAGAGTTTGGCGATGGTGGTGAGGAACAGTTCCGCCAGTTCGTTGCCCTCGATCTCGCCCACGTTGCGCAGCATCCGCTCGTAGCGCTTGCGGATCTGCGCCTTGGACTCCTCCAGGGTCTTCTTGGCCAGGATCTCCTGGATCAGCTCGAACTTGAGGCGCCGCACCCACAGGTCGTCCGCCGCAGCGTCGTCCGCAGCCCATTCGGCCTTCTGGCGGTCCATCCGATAGGTCTCGTCCGTGGTCAGGTCCAGCGGCTGTTCGAGGCGTGCTAGGATCCACGCCACGCGGTGCTCCACCCGCTCCTGGTAGGCGTAGAAGATTTCGTAAGCGGCATTGATGTTCCCGAGGAAGGCCGCGTTGTAATAAACGTTCTTGCTGTATTCTGCGGTGAAGCGAGCGCGGTCCGAACCAAGAAAAAACAGCCGCTGGCCGTCGAGCTCGCCCATGTAGTCGGCCACGACGTTCACGTAGTCCGCGCTCCGGACGGCGTCCCGGTTGTAATGCAGCTCATCTAGCAGCTTGGTCAGGGTGCTGGCTTCCGCCGCTAGGGTTGGGGGCGTGGTGAAGCGCTTGCGGTCCGTGGCGCCGAGCAACGACCCGGCGCCAGCCAGCAGGCAAAGGACGAACGCGAGGGGTCTGGAGCAGAAGGAGAGGGGCGGCATGGGGCGGGAAGGGGAGTTTGTTCGCTTCGGGCTCCAGTCAAGCGCCGGAAGCACATGGGATCACGGGCGCGACAACAGGTCGCGCGCGGCGGCGAGGGTGCGCCGCTCGGCAGGGGAGAGCGAGCCGAGGCCGGTCTGGTTGATCTTGTCGAGGATGCGGTCGAGCTCTGCCCGCGGGTCGATTCCCGGCTCCGGGCCGGGCTCGTCAATCTGCGCTGGGCCAAGCTCCGGGCGTTCCGATGGCGCTGGCCGGCTGAGGCGGAGAGCCAGCCACCCGGCCACTGCTCCGGCGAGATGGGCCGAGGCGGCGGGGGCGAAGGGCAGGGCGCGCTGGAGCACCTCGCCGATTAGGAGGAAGAATGCTTCGCCCGCCAGCAAGGCCAGCAGCACGGTGCGCGGCCGGAGCCGCAGGGGCACGACGAAACATACCAGCAGCCGGAAGACTCGGTCCGGGTGACGCACCGCGTAGGCCGCGAGCAGAGCGTAGGCCCCGGCGGTCGCTCCGAAATGCAGTTCCCCGGCGTCCCGGTGGAAGCCGAGCCAGCAAAGGCCACCCACGAGCTGGCCTACCACCCAAGCGCCTAGAGGCAGCCGCGGGCCGAGCTCGCGGGCCAGCGCCATCCCCGGGCCCAGGACCGCGGCCAGCACCAGCCCCAGATGGAAGAGATTGGTCGTACTGTGGATCAGACCATAAGAGGCGAGGCGCCAGTACTCGCCTGCGGTCCACGCGGCGGGGGTCAGGCCCAGCGTCGCCTTACTCCAACTCGCCGCGGCCTGCCAGCCCGCCTCCCCGGCCACCTGCAACGCGAAGGCCGCCGCGAGCATACCCGCCAGCAGCGGCAACGCCCGCCCCGGGGGAGCGAGCGCCGTTCGGATCGCGGGATGCATTCCTCCAGCCTGCGGCCCACACGGCGGAAGACAAGCAGGCGCCGGGTGCTTGACAGCCCTAAAGCAGGCACCTTCTTTACAGTACCATGGCGAATAAGTCCGATAAGTGGCCCACGAACGTTGCAGGCAAGTTTTATGTCGATCAGCAGTGCATCGACTGCGACCTCTGCCGCGAGACGGCGCCTTCATTCTTCACCCGTCACGACGAGGGGGGCTATTCCTTCGTGATGAAGCAGCCGACTACCGAGGAAGAGGTTGCTCAGTGCATGGAGGCCCTCGAGGGCTGTCCGGTTGAGGCCATCGGCAACGACGGCGAGTCCTGAGGCGCCCGTCTCCCCCGTGATCCCGCCCCGGCTTCCGCGCCGGGGCTTTTTTTGCCCTGACCATTAAGTTAAGTCCAATGCTTTTTCAGCTGAACAATCTCCTGCTGGCCCTGCTGGCGCTGCTGGCGGTCGGACCGGCCGGCCTTCGCGCGGGCGCCCCCGAGATGCAGCTTGATCCGCTCACGGTCGCGTCGCCGCGGGTGGCGAACCAAGCCCCGGGCGGCACTTTCGCGATGCCGGTCTCGGTGCTCCGTTACGAGCCACGCGTGGACCTGCAGGCCCGCAACCTGGTGGAAGGGCAGGCCGACCTCACGCTGCGCGGCGGCACCTTTGAAAGCACCGGCTGGGCGCTCGGGGCCGTCTCCCTGGGTGACCCGCAGACGGGCCATTACCTAGCCGAGCTGCCCGTCGATCCGGCGATGCTTACGCCGCCGCAGCTGCTCTTCGGGGCCGAACTGGCCCTTGGCCCCCTCAATGCCACCGCGGGCGGCCTGCGGCAGGATTGGCGGACTTTGCGCGCCGGGGGCGGGGTGCGGGTCGGGGCCGGTGCCCACGGCCTGCGCCGCGCCGAGCTGCGGCACGCGTGGGTCCGCCCTGCCGGAAACTCGGGGCATGGGAGCGGGATCGAGTTCTCCCTGGCCCGGTCCGTTGCGGATGGGGCGATCCTCCACGGCGACCACGAGTTCGATCGGGCCAACGTCCGCCTGCAGCACCGGAGCCCCGCGGGTCAGACGGACCTGTTTGCCGGCTATCAGGGCAAACGGTTCGGCTGGCCCAACCTCTACACTCCCTTCAACAGCCCCGAGTTCGAGAACCTGCAGACCCGGCTTATCCTGCTCAGTCACCGCCAGGACCGCGCCGCGGAGGGCGGCTGGGAGGCCGCGGTGTTCGAACGTCGCCACAAGGACGACTACGCCTTCAACCGCTTCGCCCCGCTCGGGCCGGTGCATCCGTTCCAGCATACGACCTGGCTCCGCGGCGGCGCCGCCCGCCTGCACGGCCGATGGGCGGGCTTGGATTACGAACTGAAGGGCGAAGCACAGGCGGACCGCATGCGCTCCACCTCCCTCCTGTTCGGTCCCTACGCCTCCCGCGCGACCACGAGGCTCGCCCTCCTGGTGGGGCGCGAGACGGCGCGGGCCGGCGGTGGGGCGCTCCGGGCTCGGGCCGGCCTGGTGCACGATGATTCAAACCGCGAGCCGGGCAGCCTCTCGCCGCTCCTGGCCCTCGAGCGGACCCTCGCGCCCGGCAACCCGCTGCAGCGCCTGCACCTGTCGGCCATCCGGGCGACCCAGCTTCCCACCTACACCGCGCTGGCCTCCAGCGCCTCGGCCGGCCTCTTCCGCGGCAGCCCCCGCCTCGGCCGCGCCGCCGCCACCACGCTCGAGGTCGGGGCCGCTTTCCGCGTGGCCGGCTGGGACGCCTCCGCCTCCGCCTTCACCCGCGCCGACCGCCGCTTAGTCGACTGGACCTTCCGCCGCGGGGTGACGGCCCGCTCCGCCAGCCCGATGGACGTCGACGTCGCCGGCTTCGAGGCCCAAGCCCGACGCTCTTGGGACCGCGCCGCGGTGGTCCTCGGGTACACCGCGCTGACCAAGGACGATACCTACCGGGTGACCGGGGTGGACGCCAGTTTCTACGCGCTCAACTATGCCCGCCACCGCGCCACCCTCGCGGTGCAGGCCCAGCTGGGCCGCGACTGGGTCTTAAGCCTTGACCACGCCTGGCGCCGGCAAGCGCCCAACCTGCTGCGGAGCATCGGGGGCGAGCGGGCGCTGCACGGCACGCTCGGCCTCGCCTATCGTCCCGCCTCCCAGCCGCGGCTCGAAGTCTCCCTGTTGCTCGAGAACCTCTGGGACGACCGGTTCCAGGAGATCCCCGCGGTGCCCGCGTCCCCGCGCCAGCCTTCCTTCAGTGCCGCTTGGCGCTGGTGAGGCGGGCTTTGCAGTTTGACTCCACCGGCGGGGGCTCGTTTCTGCGCGCGATGAGCAATCCGTATCTGCGCGACGACTTCCGGATCCGTTGGCCCGAGCTCACGGCGAACCATGTTGTGCCCGCCGTCAATGCCGCCCTCGGCCGCGCCGAATCGGCCCTCGCCGCCATCACGGCCGTCGACCTGGCCGCGGTAACCTTTGAGAACACCTTTCTGGCCCTAGAGCGGGTGACTGAGGAGCTGAACCTGGTCTGGTCCAAGGTCGGGCACCAGCAGTCCGTCGCCGACGAGCCGGCGCTCCGGGCCGCGCACAGCGAGGTGCTGCCGCGCGTGACCGCCTTCTTCGCCCGCATTCCCCTTAAACCCGACCTTTGGGCCCGGTTGCGGGCCTTCGCCGCGACTCCCGCCGCGGCCGCGCTGTCCGGGGTGCAGCGCCGGTTCCTTGAGGAAACGGTTAAGGACTTCCGGGACGCCGGCGCGGACCTGCCGGCGAACGCCCGCGCTCGCTTGGAGGCCCTTCAGACAGAAATGGCCCAAGTGGCCCAGAAGTTCGGGGAGAACGTCCTTGATGCCACGAATGCCTGGCAGTTGGTGATTCCGCCCGCGGAGGAGGCCCGCCTCGAGGGCCTGCCGTCCCAGGCCAAGGCCGCGGCCCGCCGCAGCGCCGAAGCCAAGGGATTGGAGGGCTGGCGCTTCACGCTCCACCAACCCTCGCTGGAGCCGGTGCTGATGCACCTGCGCGACGAGGACATCCGCCGGCAGGTCTGGAGCGCCAGCGCCGCCATCGGCTCCCACACCCCCCACGACAACGCGCCCCAGATCGAGCGTCTCCTGCAACTCCGGGCCGAGAAGGCCAAGCTGCTGGGCCAGGATCATTTCGCGGACAGCGTCCTGCGCCGCCGGATGGCCGGGCAGGGCGCGCGGGCGCTGGCTTTCGTCGAGGACTTCCGGAACCGCTGCCTCGCCCCGTTCGCGCGGGAGGCCAAGGAACTGGAGGAGTTCCGGGCGGCCGGCACCGGCGAGCCGGTCCGGCGCCTCGCTCCGTGGGACGTCGGCTTCTGGGCCGAGCGCCTGCGGCAGGCCAGCTACCAGTTCGACGAGGAGGCGCTGCGCCCGTACCTGCCGATGGACCGCGTCATTGCCGGCCTGTTCGAGATTGCCGGCCGGGTCTTCGGCCTGAAGGTCACGGAACACGCCCCGGGCACGGTGCCGGTCTGGCACCCCGAGGTCCGGTTTTACGAGATGCACGACCGGGCGGGGCGGCACGTCGGGTCGTTCTATGCCGACTGGCATCCGCGCGAGTCGAAGCGGGGTGGGGCGTGGATGAACTACCTCATCACCGGTGGCCCGCAGCCCGATGGGACGCGCCTCCCGCACCTGGGCCTTATCTGCGGCAACATGACGCCGCCCGCGGGCGATCGCCCGGCGCTGCTGACCCACCGCGAGGTGGAGACCATCTTCCACGAGTTCGGCCACCTCTTGCATCACCTGTTGGGCGAGGTGCCGATTAAGTCGCTCAATGGCGTCAACGTGGCTTGGGACTTCGTCGAGCTGCCCTCGCAGATCTTCGAGAACTGGACGTGGGAGCGGGAGGGCTTGGACCTGTTCGCGCGGCACCACGAAACGGGGGCGCCGATCCCGGAGGAGTTGTTCGGGCGGATGCAGGCGGCGCGTAACTTCCGGGCGGCGAGCGCGACGATGCGGCAGGTGGCCTTCGGTAAGCTGGACCTGCTTTTGCATATGCATACGGCCGACTATGCCGGGGCGGGCGACGTTGAGCCGCGGTTGCGGGCGGCGGTGGCGGACTGCCTAGTGCCGACCGAGCCGCCTGCGCCAACCATCGTGAAACGTTTCACCCATCTGTTCGGAGATCCGGTCGGCTACGCGGCCGGGTATTATTCGTACAAGTGGGCGGAGGTGCTGGAGGCCGACGCCTTCACGCGTTTCCAGCGCGAGGGGATCTTCAGCAGGGAGGTGGGCGCGGAGTTTGTCCGTTGCATCCTCAGCCGCGGCAACGCGGAGGATCCGGCCGTGCTGTTCCGTTCTTTCCTTGGGCGTGATCCCGACCCGCAGGCCCTACTGCGACGGTGCGGGTTGGCGGCGTAAAGCCGGCCAGGCCCCGGGAAGCGACGGATGGAACGCCGCCCGTCGCTTTCCAGCGTGGTCTTTTTCCTCTGGCAAAACCGCGCGTTTGCCTAATTTCTCTCTGCAGTCATCATCTCCTCGTCCTCAAAACCCATTTGCTTATGTTTATCTGGTTTCTCCTCATCATTGTCCCGATGTTGTTTGGCCTGTACGCGCAGATGAAAATTCGGCGCGCGTACGCGCGGAACGTGGAAATCCCGTCGCGCGGTCACATTCGCGGCGTGGAGGCCGCCGAGGCGGTGATGCGTTCGGCTGGCATCAGCGACGTCGAGATCGTCGAGGTCCCGGGCGAGCTGACCGACCACTATGACCCGCTGAACAAGCGTCTGGCGCTGTCACATCACAACTATCACGGCACCAGCCTGGCCGCGCTAGGCGTGGCCGCCCACGAGGCGGGTCACGCGATCCAGCACAAAGTCGGCTATGCGATGATGAACGTCCGCCAGACGATGGCGCCGGCGACCCAGATCGCGGCGGGCGTGGCGAACTTCGTAATGATCGCGGGCATCGTCCTGCTTTCGACCGCGATCGGCGGAACCTTGCTGACGGTCGGTGCGGTGGCGCTGGGCGTGATCTGCCTCTTCCACTTGGTGACGTTGCCGGTGGAGTTTGATGCGAGCC
>Ga0194119_10000923_pt1 | contig 55118 bp, 51 predicted proteins | sample TA2MahC100mmetaG_FD_148620 | JGI IMG/M metagenome (GOLD analysis project Ga0194119, IMG submission 148620) | Freshwater microbial communities from Lake Tanganyika, Tanzania - TA2015018 Mahale Deep Cast 100m | ecosystem: Environmental > Aquatic > Freshwater > Lake | place: Tanzania: Lake... | reverse complement strand
GGACCCGTTTGATTGTCTTTATCTTTACAAGTAGAAGGGGGGCAGGAGGGTGCGGGGGGGCAGCTCTTGATCGGATCTATCTTCGGATTAGGGACACAAGGGGAGGAATCATCGGTACAGCTAGGAAAGGCAAGCTCTTCTTGGACACGGTTCAGGCTGTCTTGCAGCTCTTTGAGCATATCTTGAAGCTGCTTGAACTCTTTTGTGAAATTCTGGTTGCGGAAGTAGGGTGTTTCGCAAGAGTTTGATAGTTGGCCGATCCGGGAGACGGCGCGGTTCATCTCATCAAGGTCTTTTGAATAAAAATTACGGAAATCCTGGGGGGAACGGATCGCGTTGAGTTCGGTAATTTTCTTCATGCGTGTCTTTTTCCAGTCGTTATTGTAGGAGAACAATAAACCGTACTGATTGATATCGTTGAGGGTGATATTGGCTTTGGTAAGGAGTGTGTTTATTTTAAAGTAGACCTCGTCATTCATCAAGAGGGGACCGATCGATCCTTTCCCACTCGCAATTGTACAGGCTATAGTATTGACTGAATCAGTGATCGATTTAATGTTATGAACAATTAGAGGAAGATCCTCAAAGCCATTTCCGTCTTTGATCTCTTGCAAAGCCTCATCGATCAACTCCATTCCGCGCGCAAAATTTGCCAAAGATGCTTTTACCTCTTGCATCACGTCCATATCATTAAAGTCTTTTACGGCAATACTGATCTCTTTGAGAGCTTCTCCGACATAGTGGACCGCATTGGAAAGATTGTCCGAATTTTCATCCAGCCACTCGTTGACTTTTTGGAACGTTTTATCCATTTCGCTTGCAAGGTTTGTGAGCTGCTTAAATGCGTCATCGATCGCATCCCCCGATTTAGCAAACATGGGGCAGTCTATGGTAACCCGTCTTGGTTTTATGTTTTGTGGAAGATAGACAGGTGTGATCGAAATCACGGTATCTCCTAGAAGACCGATGGTTTTTGTCCCAATCTTATCGGTTGTATAGATAACCGCTTTGGAATCGACATGCAAAACGACCTCGTAAAAATAGACCGCTTCCCCCTCTTTAGTGGGGGCTTTTTGGCGCGCATCGGGGATCTGCCGAATATCGTGGACCTCTCCGATCGTTTGGCCAGCCAAATTGACCCTCGTCCCTGTGGTGATCCCCGAAATATTGGTGAAGTAGACCCGAATCTGTTGTTTTCCGTCACCTGCCGAGGGTTCGATAAAAAGGATCATCCCTACGATCAATCCGATTGCGATCGCAACGAATGCTCCTATGAGGGTATTTTTAAGCTGAGGATTCATTTATGAGCCTCCTCTGTAGACACTGTTGAGGCAAAATAGTTTTAAAGAAATCAATTACGTCATTTCCTTGGTGAGTGAAGAACTCCCTGGGATTTTCCACAATATGGATCTCCCCCTGGTCGATCAAGGCGATTTTTGTCGCCACTGCAATAGCCAGTACAATATCATGGGTGACGACTATTGAGGTCGCATGCAGCTCTTTATTTACTTTGATGATCAGATCGATGATGACCTGGGCTGTGATGGGATCCAATCCGGTAGTCGGTTCATCATACAATATCATACTTGGCCGGTAGGCGATTAGACGGGCTAAAGCAGCCCTTTTTTTCATACCGCCCGAGAGCTCGGAGGGCATTTTGTCCAAAACATCGAAAAGATCGACCGAATTGAGAGCCTTTTCGGCAATTTCTCTAAGGTGCTCGAGCGGGGTGTGGTGATGGTAGTGTTCATGAAAAATCACATTTTCGAACACACTCATGGAGTCAAAAAGAGCGCCCCCCTGGAAAAGCATCCCGAGATCCCTGTTTGCGTTGTATAAATCCTCCCCATTCAGGTGGGTGGTCTCCACACCGCGAATCCAGATTTCTCCCTCTTCAGGTTTACTGAGGCCGATGATCTGTTTCAAAAGGACACTTTTTCCGACCCCCGATTTACCCATGACCACCATTGTCTCCCCCTTTTCTATTTTTAAAGAGACATTCTTGAGAACTTGTAGCGATCCAAAAGCTTTTGAGACATTTTTGACTTCGATCATAAGAGAAATCTCACGATCTGATCGTGTACCAGGTTTAGCCCCATGGTAATGAAGAAATTGGATAAAAGAATTGCCGTATAACAGATAACGACCGAATTCGTCGTGGCGCGTCCGACTCCTTCCGCCCCTCCAAATGTATTCATCCCTTTAAAACAGCAAATGGTGATAATTAGGACGCCGAAAAAAAACGACTTTACAAGACCTACGAAAAAATCAAAATTTTGCATGTAATCTTTGATTGGATCATAGTAGCTATTCGGGGCCATTTTGAAAAAATTTACCGCAATTAGATACCCCCCGATGATACCCATCATCACGCTGAAAATTGTAAGTAAGGGGGTCATGATCGTCCCTGCAATAAAACGGGGGGAGATCAGATAGGCGTTCGGGTCCACTGACATGGTCTCCAGGGCATCGATCTGCTCGGTGACCCTCATAGTCCCTAATTCGGCACACATAGCTGCCCCCACACGCCCCGTGATCATAAAGGCTGTTAATACCGGACCTAGCTCGGTCACCATCGATTTTGCCACAAGGATTCCGGTGGCTCCCGCTAGCCCTTTGTCATTTAATTGGAAAAATGATTGTGTAGCAAGAACAAGCCCTGTAGAAAAACCGGTCATTGAGACAACGGGCAACGATAGAACTCCTATTTGGTACAGCTGGTCCCGGATGAGGCGCCATTTAGGGGGTGTCTTGAAAGATGCTGTGATAACGGACGCAATAAGGGATGAGTACTCACCCAGAGCATTCAGAAACCAGAATGTTTCGGCTAAATTCCCCATGCCTTTTCCTGTGATATCCGTTTAAGGCGCACCATAGGGATTCGCTCCGATTTTTTCAACTCAATTCCCTGATCTAAGAAATTTCTAGCCAATATTTTATAAAATCTTTAAAAATATTATAGAAAACGCGTCTCAATTTTTTTTATAAAACTTGAAAATATAAAATGTTTTAGATATAGTCGTCTGAAAAAACGCAAAAATACCCTTTGGGTAGAACAATCGATTCAAACCAAGAAATTTTATGAGTGTACAATTACCTCACTTTCAAGTGCCTAAAGAGTTTGTGGACGCAATAGAAATACTGCACAAAAGTTGCGATGGGATCGAACCGGATAAAGCCTGGTCAGGTTTGCAGAAGCATTGTCACGAGGTGAAAAAGAACACCATACGCGTGGTGCATGAAACTTTAAAAAAAATCGGGGAATTAAACCAAGTCACGGAAGCTACAAAATACTTGGATACCCTTTGTGTCGCGTACAAGATTTTGTATGAAAAGGACCACGTTAGTGTAGGAGCTCGTCCCAAAACTGCTCATACCGAAACGCTCAAACCGACAAAAAAATTTGCGGATCGCTGTCAGGATGTAAAAGAACTTCCCGGACCCCAGCTACGCAAAGAAATTCAATCCCTTGCCCAGATGTTTTTCGCAAATTTTGAGAGCTTTTCCAAAACTGTGGAGCTTCAAGAGAGGTATCAGTTCAAATTTATGCCGAAAAGGCCAACAGACGAGCTCGGGAAGATCCGCTCTAAAGGGCCTTCTGAGGAGTACATGCCGCTTTGCACCGCGGAAGGAGATTTTTCCTTACTTGGAAACTCGGGTGAAATAGAGGCTGGTTGCACCATGGAAGGAGATTTTTCCTTACTTGGAAACTCGGGTGAAATAGAGACTGGCAGCACCATGGAAGGAGATTTTTCCTTACTTGGAAACTCGGGTGAAATAGAGGCTGGTTGCACCACGGAAGGGGATTTTTTCTTAAGCGGGGGTAAGGATCCAAGAACAAGGGTTAGCTTGATTGCCCAAGGGGATTCTGACGATCCGGAGAGATCTCATACACCCGCGACGGCACGCCGTCCCCATAAAATGTAGAGTAAACCCTAGGGAAGAATTGCCTTCAGCTTTATTTGTTTCTTGTTAGCTTCTAGTAATCTTCCCTAACAGCTCCTTTTTGATGGATGCCTAGCCAAAATTTCATTTTGTTCCCCAAACTGGGTTAAAAATTCCATGGCAACGCCCAAAAAAACTTTGTATTCAACCAGATCAAACAAAATTTTTTTTATAAACTGCAAAGTCAAAGTGCTGATTGTAAAGGAGAGGTAGGGCGATTGCATGGAGCCTAGATTTTCTATTAGTTCTAAAAAAAGCCACAAGAAAAAACCCCGGGATCTCCGGGGTTTTTTTGAATCGATAGATCATCCGCCGGTAGCGGTTCTTAGAAGACTTGAATAGAGATTTTTGATGTGCTCGGCCTCTTGTTGAAGCTGAGTTGCTCTTTGGTTTGCCCGTGAGTGCTCGAGTTCCATACGCTTGAGAACGACAGCTTCATAGGTGCGTGTCACCCCTTGTTGCTGTGCTGTGAGATACTTCCCCCCAATATCAAAGCCGGGTTTTGCAATCAAACTAACAGCTTTGAGAGCCTCTGCCCCCCTTGTACCCAAAATAGCGGTTGCTACGCAGTCTTTTTCTCCAAGGCTGGTGTAGAGAATTTGGCTTAATCCTGCAAATGCAGGGAAAAATTCAAAGCGGGCAAGATTGTTGTAGTTCTTTCCTTGAAATTTACCTCCACGGAGATATTCTTGAAAGGCGTCGTATGCCAACCGTTCTTGTTCTACCCCCATTTTTCTAAAAAGCTCAAGGATATCTTTTGTATACCTGACAATGCGAGAGATGTGTGCCATATTAGCCCCGATAATCGTTAAGGATTTGACTTACCATAGTATTATAATCGTTTAGGATTCGGGCGACAGCCTCTTCAATCCGTAACCTTTTTTCGGTAATTAGGTTTAAGTTGAGCGCATTTTTGATGTGCTCTTCATTTTTTTTGATAGATTGTTTGTGCTCAAAAGCCTCTTTTGTGTATTGCGCCGACCGACTATTTCGATGCCCCTCATCGATGCTGAGTGCCCCTGAGACGATACCCGAAGAGAGCTGGGCAATTTTTTCTAACGAGCTTGAGAGCTGCACTCCTGAAGCAAAATTGTAGTAAGCTGCTGCCCCGATACTGAGAAAATGGAGGCCCGTGAGAGCGTTCTTCACCCTTTCGTCCTCAATCCATTCCATTTTGTCCGCCGTGTGGCCGATCAAAGAGGCTGTGGATAGCCCAAGAAGGGTTTTTTTAAAGACCCGTTCATTTGAGGTATCTTCTGCAGACGATCGGCCGTAAAGGAGAGTTAGAGACGAGGTCATAAAAATTGCAAGCTCTTTGAGTAGATTGGAGAATTTGGCTTTCTCCTGTTCTTTCAAACTTGCTCTCTCCGCTTGCTCTAGTTCGTGTCTGGTCGATTTGACCACTTCCGAGAGGCGCCTGATTTCAATTTTTTTTTCTTCCTGCAGGTCTAATCTTAAACTTTCGAGCTTATTGACAAAATCCACTAAAGAGCATATCGATCCCGACACGGAGGTTTTCGATACCCGGTTTGGTGGCGTCGGTTGAGGCCTAAAATCCCTTGTTGGGGACGATAGGGGAGCAGTCGAAAGATCCCCATTTGAAGAAAAGGGGACTGGAACGGTTTCAAGAGTTACCGCATGTGGCTCACAAAGGGCGCTCGAAAGTTTTTTTCTTTTGCCAACAGCCTCAATAGGAGCAACGCTCATAAAGAACCTCCAACTCAGAGTGAAAATCAAGATCTTCTTTAGGTGCTAGCTCCTCTGCTTTCACAAGCGCACCCCTAGCCTCCTCGAAACGATTGAGATCGATCAACGCTTTTGCAGCATATAGGTGGAGTGAGGGATCGCTCGGGTCAATTAGGAGCGCTACAGAGTAGTAGATCACACACTCTTTTGTCTCATTTTGCATCTGGCTTGTGCAACCAAGGGCTTTCCAGTACGCGGCGACGAACGGAGCGGTAAAGATCAGCTTTAAATAAAGAGCTTTCGCCTTTTCGTATTTGCCCGCATCGTAAAATGTGTGCGCCATCGAGTAGATCAGATCGAGGTCTTTATCGCTTAACTCCATGATGTCGAGGGGGGCAAGCGCGCTGTTACTACGGATTTTACGTACGATAGACTCGATCTGTTTTTTCGCCAAAAGCGATAAATAACTATCTGCCGGCACGACTGATCATGCCCAATACAGAGTCAGTTTGCTGTTTCACAGCAAGTCTGCAGATTTCTAAAAAAAGTTGCACCAATCGGATCTGTGCTTCGATGTCCATGAGCTGTGGCTGAAACTGGTGCTCTAAATGTGTCTTGGAGGACTCAACCTTCTCAATCAAATCCTGAAGAGTGTCGTGATTAACCATCAAAGATTGGTGCGCGTCCGCATGCAGAATTTTATTAAAATCAAAGTCGTTTCTTAAGTTCGGATCGAGTTTATTCTGAAACTTTTCATACTGTTTTTTGAATCGGGCGATCTCGTCTCGCAGGGGGTTGAGGTCTACATCTTTTTTTGGATCCAGCTTGATCCGTAATTTCCTAAGAAGCTGAGCATCATTAGAAAGCTCAGTGGAAATTTCATTCAATTCTTTCTGTTTTTCCTCAATAGTATTTTTTAAGGAATGATCAAGGTCGCAAGCAATGTTTACAAATCCGAGGCCAGGGTTGATATGCATAAAATATCCTCATTAAGATTTTTTAAACCCCAGTTTACGCCTTATTGATCTACCTGGCAATAGCTAAAATTTTTTTAATATTTAAAGATTCCGAAGATTTATTTGAATTCCGTGTAAGGCACGGGTGCTGTCGAAACTGGCAGAGTGGTTTCGGTATATAAAACTTTGACATCCAGCATCGACTCGGCGAAGACAACTTTTTTCCCATCGATCTCCATCAGATACATAGTTGTTTTTGGACTAAGCAGCCTTTTTTCAAGAATTTGTAATGAGTGGGACTTCATCCCAAAGGTGTGGCGATTGTTGGAAATGCGGCGCAGGACCCAAACGGTGAAAAGAATGAGCGTGATCAGCCCCACAATCGAAAGAAAAGTTTTCAATATAGCATTTTGAAAATTTTTATTTTGCTCCTTAATAGCCGTATTATCCGAATCTTGACCCTCTTTTTCGGTTTCGGTCGATTTCTGGGTTTCTACGGGGGTGATCGGTTTTGTTGCCTGCGCTACAACAGCCTCCTGCTCAGTTACAGGATTTAAGGGAGGAGGGGCTGGAGTTTCGGCGTTCAAGATGGCACAGGATAAAATAATAAAAAACAGTTTTTGTCTCATTGCCTGCCTTATGACTACAATGAATCGAATCTAATTTGAGTGGGGTCTTAATTGCAAGAGTTCTTACTATGCCCCTTTGCTTTTTTCTATGAAAAAGGTACTATTCTTCTCAATGCGCAAAAGAAACGATTTAGCCTTGAAGGCTTTTGAACGACACTTTCAGGAGGAGACCGGGCTCGTCCATTTTGGAGTGGTGGCACCGATTGCTGAAAACTGTTTTTTCGCCTTAGCCCTTTTAAGGAAAAAAGAGCAAAAGACCATGATCGATGGGAAAGAGCTTCTTTTGCGACTCTCTGCTTACCAGAGTGATGGGGGGTTTTTTCCGGATGCGATCCATCTGATGCATCATAAAGGGTTTTCCTGGAAAAAAAATTTGCTGATTGCGGCGTCCCTTTCTGTATCGTTAGAGGAGTTTGAGCGGATCATGGACAAACACTCCAAAGAGCATCTTCAACTGTCGCTCAAAAGAGTTGTAGAGGCTCTCTTTAGTGTCGAGTTGCCTGCCGAGCTGCGCTTTTTATTAGAGATTATAGACAACAAAATTCCCGAGACGATCTACGAACCAAACCATTTTGAGGCCGTTGTTCTACTAGTAATAGCGCACAAGATTGCAAAAGATCCTTTCCTCAAAAAAAGGATTGAAGGCAAAATTGGGGAGTTTGTGGTCAAGGGATTTCCTATGTATCAGGGTCCGTTCGAAGGGCTCAAGCAGGTGAAAGGATTCCCGTTGAAGTCCTTATTGGAAATTTCGTTGACCCCTGAAGAGGATCTCAAAGAGGAGGGGGCTATTTTAGATCCGGTTTGGATGGAGTCTGTGTTGGGATCAACGCTCGACTTTCTGATCGGCAAAGCCCAAAGTGTTCGCCATCGTGAGACAAATGAGAAGACTTCAGTAGCTACAAGAGCATTTTTAGAGTTAGAAAAGGGGTGTACGGCCTGTTTGGTTTTGGACCATAAAGCGACTTTTGATGCTGAACGTTCTGTGTACATTATAAACCTTGAAGGGGATTATCAGGAGGATGCGCATGAGATTGGGCTTTACTTGACTTTGGATCCCTTAATCGCTGTCTTCCTCAACGGATCTACCTCCTCTGTCTTTGGTGAAAACGATCTTGTAAAGATTGTTTCAAAGGAGAAAACGATCCCCATAAAATTCAGAATCCTTGGGGAGGGGAAATTTATTGGTCATATAAGCTTGGATGCAAAGCCTTATGAGATTGAAAAGGGGGGGCTTTACGACCGCAAAATTTCGATCAGGACGGTGGAGCGTCCCCCAGTCTGTAAGATAGAGCTGTTTGTCGGATGGAACGGTGAAGAGTGCCCCTTTTGAAGGGAGCAATTTATCGGATGGAACGGCGAAGGTTGCCCCTTTTGAAGGGGGCAATTTGTCGGATGGAACGGCGAAGAGTGCCCCTTTTGAAGGGGGCACTTTATCGGATGGAACGGTGAAGAGTGCCCCTTTTGAGGAGGGCTTTCTTTAAACCAGCGATTCGGCTTTCGCATCTTCGGTTTGCGTCGGCCTTCCCATGACTCCCAGTCCATGGTCGACATAGATCACCTGCCCCGTGATTGCACAGCTCATATCGGAGCTAAGGAATAAAGAGGTGTTTGCGACATCTTTGGCTTCCAAATCCCTTTGAAGGGGTGCATTCAAAAACGAATACTGGATCATCGAATCGATCATGCCGATAGCACGTGCTGCGCGCGATGCGAGAGGTCCGGCGGAAATCGCATTTACCCGAATCTTTTTTTCTCGCCCCAGCTCATAAGCCAGGTAGCGCACGTCTGCTTCCAAGGCGGCTTTTGCAGAGGACATTCCTCCACCGTAGCCGGGGATCACCTGCTCTGCAGCCCTATACGTCAATGTGAGACAAGAGCCATTTTCGTTCATGATAGGAGACAGGTGGGAAACAAGGCTGATGAACGAGTAGCTTGAAGCGCTGAGAGCGTGCAGGTACCCATCTCTTGAGGTTTGGGAAAGGGGGTTTTTGATTTCTTTAGCATTGGCAATCGCATGGACAAATACATCGACGCTTCCAAAATCCTTTTCGATCCGTTTTGCGAATTCGGAGATTGTAAAACCCTCAATCCCTTTGTAGCGTTTGTTCTCTCTCACATCTAAAGGAACATCGTCGGGATAATCATAGAGAGCATCCAAAGGATAGATCGCATCAAACTCCAAAGAGGCGCCGTTTTCCAGTTTTCTCGATTCAGCAAATTTTTCATTCACGAGGATCTGCTCCAGGATTCCCATCAAAGGGGGCCATGTGCCAGCAATCACTTTTGCGCCTAGGTTTTTAAAGGCTTTTGCGATGGACCAGGCAAACCCCGCGTCATCTCCGATTCCGGCTATCACAACCACTTTTCCTCTAAAATCCCACGGGTTCATAACTCTCCTTGATGAGCGAATTGTTGAAAAGAATATACTACGAAGTTTCTTTTCTTGTTAACCCCGTTTTGTGTATATTTGAACCTGTGGCAACAAAAACTAAAACTCTTGCTCTGCGAGTGATCATCTTCGAGCATTTAGACGAAGACATGCCCCTCTTTGTGGAACTTTTTTGTCCACATGCCAAAGAGTACACCACTCTCGAGGCGCTTTACTCCTCCATTGAAAATCCGAGTTTTTTTTCAGAGAAAGATCCAATCTATGTGAGGGTCGATACCCTTCCGAAAAAAATACGTTGGGATCTTTTGAAAGATTCTGATGTGGGGGTCACCCTTTTTTTCTCGAAATCCCTTAAGGATGCCGACGGGGTCGAGTGCCATAATTTTTCGTCGGAAAAACCTTGGGAGAGGCAGAAGCGGCTGTACCAATGGATTGCACATTTTTGCCAAAAGCAAAAAAAAACCTTGCATAAGGGTGCATTTGATCGGCTTTTTCGGATTTCAGAGGGGTTTGGATTGGCGATTCTTCGGAAAGTGGAGCAGATTCTTTTAACGTTGGAAGCGCCGCAGATCACCCCGGAGATCCTTGACAAGTACCACCTTTATGAAACAGAGCCCAGTGATTGGGAAAAGGCAAAAGAGTTGCTGTTTCGCCCTAGGCATTCGCTCCGCCCGGATCCGCTGGATATGCTCGGATTTATTTCAAAACTGCGACAGGAGGTCTATTACAATCTGTTTTGTTTTGAAGACAGTCCAAAAGTAGCGATTCCGCCGTTTAGGAAAAAAGAGATGGGGGAGAAAAAAAATGAACGGGAGGCATTGGGTAGAAATTTTTTCTACGCCATGCTCCCGCTTTTGCTCGAAGTGGAGATGCTAGCCAAAAGCGGTTCTTTTTCACAAGAGATGCTTTACGATCTTTTGTACACAAGAATTGGAGGGCTACACCAGTTCTAAGGAAAAACTACTGTGCCGGTTGCCTAAGATTCCAGCTGTACTTTATCCTAAATGCTTCCATCGTAGATGCCAAAAAGCTTGGGAGAATCAACAAAGAGGCGCAATCGCCTATTTTATCCAAAATTAAATGAAAGCTGGTTTTCGGTTCTGTGTAAGAGCGCTCTTTGATAAAAAGTATGGTGATGAACCGGGCAAGCGTGTTTAAAGCGATAGAGGCATAAGCTGTCCGCTTATAGATTTCTAAGTAGCGATTTTCTTCATTTTCAAATTTGACGTTTAGTGGGGAGGGGGCCAAAAGGGAAAAAACAGTTTCAATTTTCATAAAAACTCCATTTATTGATCGAGAAATAATAATTAAATTTACTTTTTTTTACCATCGGTATTTTTTAGACCTTTTGGGTTTTTAAATAAAGACGGCCCCATGACCGTGAGCCTACCCTGATCCTATTTCAGCCAATTAAAAATTTTTATTATGATTGAATCTGACCCGTGCAGCTTCAGTTAAAGTCAGGAATAGTGAGGGGATCATAAGATCAGTTGCTATATCAAATACTATATCTAAATATTTAAAAAAACGACGTGATTGATTGGGAAATAGAGTGTAGCCTATCCCTTCTGTAGTATAGAGGGCAAGACTGACCCACATGGTCCTCTTGAAAAGTTTTAAAAAGCGGTCTTCACCATTCTGAAATTTTAAGTCGGGGTCAAACAAGCCGATGAGGGGCATGATGCTGTCAATTTTCATTTCTAAAATCCTATAATTTTTATAAAAATTTACACAAAAAGTCTTTTTAGAGCAACTCCATTTGCACAAGGTCGTAAAACTTTTTGCCCGCCTCGGTCAAAACGTAGGAATTTTCCCCCTGTTGAATCCATCCCTTATGGATGAGTTTGTCGATAGCCTGCTTGATTGAGGGGGCTAAAAGGGGTGTTTTGGGGATACCCTCTTTCAATCTTAATAGGAGTCCAGCCTGCTCTTTTTGTAAAAGCGCCGTGTCGAGCTCCTCTTCATACTCTATGGGGTCCTTGTTGTAAGCGAGTGCGGTAAAATATTTGTTTAAATTTTTTGTACACTGAAATCTTTTTTGGCCAAAGAAGCTCCATGCTGACGGGCCTATCCCCACAAACTCTCTTGCGGTCCAGTATCCTATATTATGTCTTGATCGTTGGTTTTGTTTGCAAAAAGCCGAGATCTCATACCGATCAAAACCATAGGATTCAAGGGTTGCTACCGCAGTATCTAGCATCTCAAGACACGAGGCATCAGGCGGCCGCTTTTTTTCCAAAACCTCTTTTGAACGGTAGAATTTAGACCCCTCTTCGATCATAAGATTGTATAGTGAGAGGTGGGTGATGGGTAGATCTTTGACAACCTTAAGGGTCTCGATAAGATCCCCTTTTGTCTGATCCATGAGTTCAAAAATCAAGTCGATGGAAATATTTGTGATATTTGCATCCAAAAGATTCTCGATCGCCATAAGGGCATGCCCTTTATTTGCACTCCGTCCCAGAAAAACAAGCTCTTTATCAACAAAAGACTGCACACCTAAACTGACACGATGGATTCCCAAAGAAAAAAGGAGTGCTGCGAATTCCTTTGAGACGTCCTCCGGGTTCGCCTCTAAAGTCCACTCAATAGCCGGATCAAATGCGACCGGCAACGCGCGGATCTTTTTTACAAGGGATTGCAAAAAATCGGAACTGACCACAGAAGGGGTGCCCCCTCCAAAATAAACAGAGACAAGGTTTCTACCCGTAAGCTGCGGGCTGATCTGATCGAGATGAAGGATCAAAGCTTCTAGAAGCAGATCCTCAGACTCTTTCGAGTAGGGGAGGACAAAAAAACTGCAGTAGGGGCATTTTTTACGGCAAAAGGGGAGGTGAACGTAGAGGCTGATCTCTTTTGCCATGGAGGGGATTACCAGTCGTCCCTCTCGGGATCCTGGATCATCCGGGCACGCTTCCAACGGTTGCGCTCACTAAACGGATCCTCGTCATACTCCTGAGATCCTCTCTCCGATCCCTCTTCGAAATCCTCATCCTCAAACAACGTTGAAGGATCGTCATCCTCATAGGAGCGCTCATCCATATAGCTGATTTCGGAATGGTCTTCCTCGACCCCGATTTCCGGCATCGACTGCGGATCGTATCCCTGGTTTTGTTTGTTCCGCTTTGGTGCGATAAAATCTTCCGTTTCACCGCTCTCTTTGAGATACTGCAGGCGCTGCCTCTCTTCTTCGATCTTGGCGCGGATCCCCTCAATTTCAACTTGGTATTTCTCTCGTTCTTTTTTAGGGACAAGATCATGCTCAAACATCTTTTGAAGATCGGCTAATTCAATCTCTAGTTTTCGGAGTTTCTCGGACTTCATAGTGCCTTTGGAAAAAAAACTTTCAGTATTTTAGCAGACTCCTAGAAAATGTCAAGAGTTGAAAAAGCCCTTTTAGATAAGAAAAGGGGCAGGGGGAGATTGATGCCAAAAATGTGTCCGTACGGCCATAGTTGCTAAAGGGTCTTTACCGTGTCGGGAGCTAACAAAACAATCGATGGTTTGAGGGGTCTTTACCGGGTCGAGAGCTAACAAAACAATCGATGGTTTCAGGGGTCTTTACCAGGTTGGTGGCTTACTAGGTAATCGTTGATCCCTGGGGTCTTTACCGGGTCGAGAGCTAACAAAACAATTGATGGTTTGAGGGGTCTTCACCAGGTTGGTGGCTTACTAGGTAATCGTTGGTCCCGGGAGTCTTCCGGGTCGAGAGCTAACAAAACAATTGATGGTTTCAGGGGTATTTGCGGGGAAAAGAGCTTACAAGACAATCGTTGGGGCCTTCCTTTATTTTTTCAAGGGGCTTAAAGCTCTTTTCTGCTCTAATTGACCGGTTAGGTTTGGGCCAAACCCATACTATTTTATCCCCAACTTTTTTGAGAATTTTCCCCTCGTGTTCTTTAGGTTCATTAATTTGGTACAACTGTTTTGCTGTTTTGGCAAAAGCCACGATCCCGATGGCAATACCGGCTACGAGGGCGATTTTGCCCGGGTTTCGGGCTACAAATTGGGACACAGCTGTAGGCAATGAGGTGCCTAAATTACGTATACTGAACATCTAACACCTCTGGGGGCTTATGATTACAATTATAACATATTTTTAAAAAAATTTTAACAAAAAATCGGGAGGCCCTTCGCTTACGACTCCTCACGAATGAGCCTATTCACCTCATGATATGGCTATATATAGAGTGGTTTACGACGGGGTAAAAAGGGGGGGGCGGGACTGTAGATTTAGACGTTTTTACACCACTGGATCATCCTGTTTGAGTAGGAGACCACCTTCGAAAGGATCACGTGCAGAAAAAGGGTCCGTTTGGAAATCTTTTTCCCCCCGTTTGACAGAACCCTCAACGTTGAGAGGGCCAAAAGGGTATTAACCAGGCAAAAACGTCTGATTTCGGGTTCGCATTTGGGGAGCAAGCAGACGTAGTCGAGCGCTTTGTGGAGAAAATAGCGCGTTTTTTCGATGAGTTTTTTTAACCCGTTTTCGGAGCGAAAAGGGCCGGGGATCCATTCGACACCTCGGGTCCGATCTTGCTCAATGTCTTTTAAAATATTGGTGAGCTGCAGCCCTTTTCCGAAATCATCGGAAAGTTCTAAAAGGGCCCTCTTTTTTTGCTCGAATTTTCCAACATGGCAGAAAATTTCGGTCAGCATTTCCCCAACGCAACCGGCGACGTAGTAACAATACTCCTCCAATTCTTGCATGGTGCGGACTCTTTCGTCTCCCTTCCGTTCAAGGAATTTGAGCATCCCGGTCCCCATCACCTTTCCCACCCTGTAAATACTCTGCTGGATCACTTTGTCGTAGGTCAAAATTCTCTCAATAAGTGCCGAGGCATCTTTTACCAGGGCTCGCTCTGCCTCTTTTGTGCTTTTCGTTAGTTTGGGGAGGACCTCCTCAAGAAGCTGGGGGATTGTTTCGGGCGCCTCTAGCACCTCGATCCAGATTTTGATATAACGGGCCTGTTCTTCAAATGTGAGCGCCTCCTCATCTTCGATAGTGTCGAGAATTCTTAAAAAAAGGTAGGCATCGGTAATGACGGGGATCAAAGGGGCATTCAGCATCGGGATCGTGAGGGCAAAAGTGCGGGACACTTGGCGCAAGATATTCATTTGCATCTCTATTTACTGCTCCTCAAAAAAAATCCCCTTTTCACGGGAACCTATTATCTTACACAGGAATTTATTAAAAAAACAGAATTATTGCCACTAAACGGACGCCTAATAATGGTCTCCAGGAAAAAATATCCCCCATAATCTTTTTTTTTGTTATGGGGCAAGGGTAAAAGGGACATAATAGTTTTTCGGTATGAGCGAGATTTTTTTCTTCAATCAGGATTATTTGGAAAAAGCCTACGAGGACTACCTAAAGGACCCCGCTCTTGTGCCTAAAGAGCTTGCTCTATTTTTTAAAGGGGTGGAGTTTGCGTATCAGGGGGCAGCCCCAACGATCCCTACCTCCCCGATCCAAGACTTGTCCTTAAAAGTTTTTAAACTGGTAGACGACTATAAGCGGTGCGGACACTATAAAGCATCTACAAATCCCCTATGCGAAAGCGGCCTAGTCCCAAAGGAGCTGGTCCTTAGTGAGCATGGGCTAAGCGAGGCGGACCTTGAAAAAACGGTTCTGACTTTTAATATGATGAAAGAGCCGACAGCCCCCCTCTCAAAGCTTTTGGAAACTTTGAAAACTCGCTACACGGGAAATGTGGGTTTTGAGTACATGCACATGCAGGACGCCCCCCTTGTGATCGAGGAGATTGACCGTTATTTACTCGACGAATGGAACACACCGTTGGATGCGAACGAAAAAGAGCTTCTATTCAAAGGGATCAGGCAGGCGGAAAGCTTCGAGGCCTTTTTGCATAAGCGGCACATGGGGAAAAAACGGTTCTCTTTGGAGGGGGCCGAAAGTCTCATTCCGATGTTGGAGCATATTATCAGCGATGCGAAAAATAAAGACTTTGAAGAGGTTATTATCGGAATGGCTCACCGGGGGCGATTGAATGTTTTGGCTCATAGTCTTGAGAAGGATATAAGTCAGATATTTTATGAATTTGAAAGTGAGTACGAACCCGCATTTTCGGGCTCCGGAGATGTGAAATACCATATGGGGTACTCCAAACAGCGGCACGGAGTAGAGGTTTTGTTGGCTCCGAACCCAAGCCATCTTGAGTCGGTCGATCCGGTGATTTTAGGGATGTGCCGCGCCAAATCGGACATGAGCAAAAAAAATTGCGCCTTTCCGATCACCATACACGGGGATGCCGCCTTGGCAGGGCAAGGGATAGTCTACGAATGTTTGCAGGCGATGCACCTTGAAGGGTATTCGGTAGGAGGCGGTCTACATATTGTCATCAATAACCAGGTAGGATTCACGGCGCTTCCCGAAGAGAGCCGCTCGACGGTGTACTGCACCGATATTGCAAAAGCGTTTCACTGTCCTGTGTTTCATGTCAACGCGATGGATCCGGTCCAGTGTATCAAAGTCACAAAGTTAGCTTTTCATCTGGCCAAAAAATTTCAAACCGATGTCTTCATTGATCTTATGGGTTACCGTAAATATGGACACAACGAGGGTGATGAGCCCGGCTATACCCAGCCGCTCATGGTAGAGAAGATCAAAAAAATGCCCCTAGCCTCCAGTCTCATCCCCATGGATCAGGAGTTTCGTCAAAAAACGGAGGAGGCGATCGAGGCCCATTTTGAAGCGATGTACCAAGAAGCAAAAAAGCTTGTTGGAAAAAAGAAGGAGGTACACCATCCTCAAGCTTCCGATTTGGGGAGGGTGTCATCAAATATCCCTTTAGAGCGGGCCAAAAATATTTTAAAGAAAATTGCAACGGTCCCCTCCGATTTTGCTATCCATCCACGACTGAAAAAAATTCTGGAAGAGCGCGGGGTGAAGGGGCAAATGGATTGGGCTATGGCGGAAGCGATCGCATTCGGCTCTTTACTTGAAGAGGGGGTTAAGGTGCGCCTTTCGGGTGAAGACTCGAGGCGGGGAACTTTTTCCCATCGGCATGCGGCAATCGTCGACCAAAAACTGGGTAAGGTGCATATCCCCCTAAACCATTTGAGCCCCAACCAGGCAGAATTTACAGTGATCAACTCCTATTTATCGGAATACGCGGTGATGGGTTTTGAGTATGGGTATGCGTTGGTGCATCCCAAAGCGCTTGTGATATGGGAAGGGCAGTTCGGCGATTTTGTGAACGGCGCACAGATCATCCTCGACCAATATTTGATGTCTGCAGAGACGAAATGGGGGGTTGCATCGGGTCTGGTGCTCTATCTTCCGCACGGTTTTGAAGGGCAGGGGCCAGAACACTCCTCAGCCCGCATCGAGCGGTTTTTGGAGCTTGGGGCCGATAAAAACATCGTGTGTGCCATACCCACTACAACGGCTCAATTCTACCATTTGTTGAGGCGGCACGGAGTTTCAAATCCAAAACGTCCTTTGATTATTTTCACTCCGAAAAGCCTCCTTAGGGATGAGAGGACCTTTTCGGATTTGGAAGCGGTGGAAAAGGGGGCATTTGAACCCATTTTGGAGACCAAAGCTGAAAAAGGGGATGGACCCACCTGCATTTTTACATTTGGAAAAATCGTCTACGATATCAAGCAGAAAGCGGCAGAGCTCAATGCAAAACATTTGCATATCTTTGCGATCGAACAGCTCTACCCTTTTGACGATCAGGAATTGATGAAGAGATTGGATGTGGTCAAAAATGTGAAGAAATTCTTATTTGTCCAGGATGAGCCGAAGAATATGGGCGCCTATCCTTATCTAAGGCCTAGGATCGAGGCGCTTCTTATGGGTAGAAATATGACCTTTGTCGGTCGCAACGAGTCGAGTTCTCCGGCATGTGGTTCGCCTAAAATTTCGGCAATCGAACTAGAAAAGATCCTGAAGGAGATTTTTGATGAAAGATAGAATCGAGGTGCAGCTTCCGGCTCCGGGGGAATCGGTCAAGGAGGTCTTTGTGAGCCGCCTCCTTGTGCAAGAGGGGGATATAGTTTCTAAGGATGCCCTATTATGCGAGATTGAATCGGATAAAGCGACGATGGAGGTCGTTGCACCCAGCGCCGGAAAAGTCCATTTTAAAGTAGCGCCGCAAACAGCCTATCCGGTGGGGACAGTTGCAGTAGAAATTGACACCGCATTCCAACCGCAGGCGACATCTGTAAAAGTGGAACCCCCTCAGAAGGACCTAAAAAAATCCAACCCTGTAGAGCCGGCGCCTTTGGCAGAAAAGCCTGTAGGAGAACCAAAAAAAGGGGATCCGGAGCAGGGTCATGCAGTTCGGCAGGGGATGAAGGAGTTTTTGGCTCTTGGGTTGAAACCGGAAAAACAATCGCAAGAGAGCGTCTCGTCTCAGCCTGAGGGGACCAAAGAAAAAGAGCGGCGCGAACCGATGAGCCTCATTCGTAAAACGATAGCAAAAAGGCTTGTTGATGTGAAAAACGAGACGGCGATGCTCACCACTTTCAATGAAGTGGACATGAGTGTTCTCCTCCGTTTAAGGAAAGAGCATCAGGAGGCGTTTACAAAAAAATATGGTATCAAGCTCGGCTTTATGGCCTTTTTTACTAAAGCTGTCGAAAGGGCCTTGAAGATGTATCCAAAAGTGAATTGCCGGATCGATAAAGATACCATCGTCCACCCTGACGGGATCCATGTGGGGATAGCCGTGTCTACCGATAGGGGGCTTGTTGTGCCGGTGGTTCGCCACGTGGAGAACTTGTCTTTATCCGAGATTGAAAAAGAGATCGCCGCCCTCGCTGCAAAAGGGAGGGAGGGTAAACTGACCGTTAAAGATTTTGAAGGGGGGTCGTTTACTATCACCAACGGCGGTGTGTTCGGCTCATTGCTCTCGACGCCGATTTTAAATCCTCCGCAGAGCGGAATTTTGGGGATGCATGCGACGGTTGAAAGACCTGTTGCCGTTTCGGGAAAGGTGGAGATCCGTCCGATGATGTACATAGCGTTGAGCTACGATCACCGTATAGTGGATGGTAAGGAGGCTGTGGGTTTTCTGGTGGAGGTGAAACGCTGGATAGAAAACCCCGAAATTGGAGTTTTGGGATTATGAGCAAATCGGTAATTATTGTTGGAGGGGGCCCAGGGGGGTACGTGAGTGCGATCCGGGCTAGCCAGTTGGGTGCTAAGGTCACTTTGATCGAAAAGGGGACAACTCTCGGGGGGACCTGTTTGAATGTCGGTTGCGTCCCATCAAAAGCGCTGTTAATGTTTTCCCACTATATGGATTTGTTGCACCACGAATTTCCTAAAGTCGGGATCGATGCTGCTTTCAAACAGCTCGATTTTGGGGCGATGCAGAAGGAGAAGTCCCGGATTGTCCAAAATCTCACGCAAGGAATTGCTTATCTTGTCAAGAAGAACAAAATCCGTCATGTGCAAGGGGAGGCAAAATTTGTCGGCAAGAAAAAGCTGGAGGCAAATGGGGAAATTTTTGAGGCGGACTATATCATCCTCGCAACGGGTTCGCAACCGATCAGCCTCCCTTTTTTTCCTATCGATGAAAAGCGGGTCTTGTCGTCGACAGGAGCCCTTGCTTTGAAAGAGGTGCCTAAGCATCTTTTGATCATAGGGGCCGGAGTGATTGGTCTAGAGATGGGATCTGTGTACCGTTCTCTTGGTGCGAAAGTCACATTTGTCGAGTTTTTTTCACGTGTATGCCCGAGCTTCGATCCGGATGTTTCCGAAACGATGATGGGGATCATGAAGGGGAGGGAGATCGATTTTCGTTTGAATACCAAGGTTATGGAAGGGGAGAGTTCTCAAGAGGGGGTAAAGCTCCACTGCGAGGGTGTTGAGGGGCGTTTCACGTTGGAGGGCGATTACGTGTTGCAATCGATCGGTAGGCGCCCTGCGACGGCAGGTCTTGACCCTCAAAAAGGGGGGATAACCCTTGATTCCAAAGGTTACATCGAAACAGGCCCTAACCTCGAAACAAGCGTCCAGGGGGTTTTTGCGATTGGGGATGTGGCTGTGGGGCCTATGTTGGCCCATAAAGCTTCCCATGAGGGGGTTGCTTTAGTCGAGAGTCTTTTCGGCCATGCAACCTCGTACAATATTTACGAGGTGCCGAATGTGATCTACACCCACCCCGAGGTGGCCCATGTGGGTTTGACCGAGGAGGATTTGAAGAGACAAAACCTCCCCTTCAAAACCGGAAAATTCCCGTTTAAAGCAAATGCCAGGGGGCTTGTGGAGGGGGATGAAAAGGGGTTTGTAAAGGTGCTTGTGTGCGCTGAAACCAAAAGGTTGATGGGTGCCACTGTTCTTTGCTCCCATGCCTCGGAGATGTTGCCAATGTTCCAGTTGGCACTCCTAAAAAAAATGACCATCAACGAGATCAAACACCTCATGATCGCCCATCCTACGTTAAGTGAAGCGCTCGTTGAAGCCATTCTGAATGCGGACGGTGAAAGCATCCACTTCTAAAGATTTTTTTATTTTATCTATAGAAAAGGGGAAGGGGGTAAGGGTAAGATGTATACGAACCCCGTTTATCCCTTTACCTTTTTTTTTAGTACAAGGCCTAGGAGATGCGTCTCAAGCGCCGATTTTTTTTCCATTTACCGAATGAGAACAGGGTGGGGACTAGCTGTTTGCGCAACGACTCGAGTAAAAAGATTCCCCCGCCCGGGATCAGGGCAATTTTCCAATCGTCGTAGGCTAAAGGATGCACCGCAAACGCCCTCTCCAGAAATGGGATGTAAAGGATCGATAAATGTAAGACAATAGCGACGCTCACCCCAACCAAAAGATAGCGGTTGGTGAAAAGCCCCTGTTGGAATATGGAGATCTCATCGGATCGGAAATTAAAGGCGATGAGCCATTCGAAAATAACAAGCGCTGTTAAGACGGTGGCCCTTGCCTGCTCTAGATTTTCCAATCCAAGAGCTACATAAAATACGCTGAAAATCGATAGGCCGAGGAGCGATGCCATGATGCCGATTCTGTACATCATCCCCACGAATAAAAGGCCGATCCCGGGGCTTCTGGGGGGCTGCTTCAATTCCCGGCCGGTTCTTGGCTCAAGCCCTAAAGGGATCGCTAAAATTACCCCTGTCACGAGATTGACCCAAAGGATTTGGAGCGGTGTGAGCGGTGCAAGACCGAAGTAATAGACCGAAAGGATGAGCCCGAAAAGCTCCCCAAAACAGGTGGTGAGAAGAAAGACGGTGACGTTACGCAACCGGTTGAAAATAGCCCGCCCCTCTTCGACCGCATGCACTACCGAAGCAAAATTATCGTCTAAGAGGATCATGTCGGCCGATTCTTTTGCAACATCGGTTCCGTTTATCCCCATCGCAACCCCAATGTCAGCTGCCTCTAGAGCTGGGGCGTCATTCACCCCGTCGCCGGTCATCGCTACAATATGATTTTTGGATTGGAACGCACGGACAATTTTGAGCTTGTCCACCGGTTCGATACGGGCAAATACCTTCATCATCTCCGCCTCCGCCGCCAACTGCTCCTCATTTAAAAGTTTCACATCGCAACCGCGAAGCACCCCGTTTGTATGGATACCCAGTTTTTCGGCGATCGCTTTTGCGGTAATGGGGCTGTCCCCGGTGATCATGGCAACCTCAATACCAGCCTCCTTGCACTGGCGCACCGCATCGATTGCCTCCTCTCTCGGGGGGTCCATCATCCCCAAAAAGCCGATGAATGTCCCCTCTTTTTGCTGTAAACGCTCCATGTCGAGGTCTCCCCCCTTGTAGTGCATGCTGACACACCCGATGAGGCGTAAAGCCTTTTCGGACATCCTTTGCAGGTGAAATTCGAGGCGGGCAATTTTTTCTTCCGTCAGCTTTTCGGTGCCGTTTTGAGTCAATATGTGGCTGCAGAAAGAGAGGATTTTTTCGGGAGCCCCCTTGATAAAAATCTCATCACCGACCCTATTGGCGTGCACTGTTGCCATATACAAGTGTTCGCTTGAAAAGGGGATCTCATGGACTCTGGGGTGGTTGTAGAAGAGTTTTTCGATATCGAGCCCCCCTTTGATCGCAGCGACCATCAAGGCTCCCTCGGTAGGGTCGCCTATGATGGTCAATTTGCCGTCTTCAACAGTCACCAGGGCGTCGTTGCAGAGGGAGGCCACTACAAGAAGCTGATTGAGGTGCGGGTGCGTTTGAGGATTGACCCGCCCCCCTTCGTTATGAAAAGATCCGTAGGGGGAATCGCCGTCCCCTTCAACAATGATCTCGTGGCCGTCGATGTAGATCTCGGTCACTTTCATCTGGTTGAGTGTCAATGTCCCTGTTTTGTCCGAGGCGATAAGGGTTGTGGAGCCCAGAGTTTCTACGGCGAGGAGTTTACGGACAATCGCATTTTTTTTTGCCATCTCGGACATCCCGAGAGCGAGAGTGATCGTGAACGAGGCGGGGAGACCCTCAGGGATCGCAGAGACCGCTGCGGAGACGCTCAGCATAAAAATCTCGGCAATCCCAAGACCCTGGTCTAGAGAAATGAAGACAAAAAAGAGGATCGCGATGGCAATCATCGGTAAAATCCAGAAGCCGATCGCCTCCACGTTTTTTTGTAGAGGGGTTTTTTGCTCCTCTATCTGTTTGAGAGAGCCAGCAATCTTCCCGAGCTCGGTGTGCATCCCCGTGCTGATCACAACTGCTGTCGCTTTTCCTCCGGATACGGTCGTACCCATGAAAAGGAGGTTCACCCGGTCGACCAGCGATAAGGGTTCCAAAAGTGTTTTTGCGAATTTCTCAACTGGCACCGATTCTCCGGTTAAAGTCGATTCGTTCACCCGTAAATTTACCGTTTCGACGACCCTTAGATCTGCAGGGATCCTGTCGCCGGGCTCTAAAATCACCACATCGCCCGGGACCAGATATTTGGAGTCTAAAGAGATTACCTGCCCGTCCCGTTTCACTTTGCACCGGTGCGCTGTAAGTTTTAGAAGGGCCTCCATCGCCCTTTCCGCCTTCGCCTCTTGCACAAAACCGATGATCGCCATAAGAAGCAAGGTACTGAGGAGGACGATCCCGTCCGTATAACTCTGGATAAAGAATTTGAAAAAACAGGCGATTAAAAGGATCAAAACAAGGGGATTTAAAAACTGGCGAAAAAACAGACTCAAGAGGGACTTTCGCTTTTTCTCCTCAAGAAGATTGACCCCGGTCTTCTGTAGCCGGAGTTGAGCCTCCCCCTCGCAAAGACCCCCAACATCGGTGCAAAGAAGGTGAAACACCTCCTCCAAACCTTTATTATACCACCGAATATCATCTGCCATAAACCCGATCCATACCCGATATGAAGCCAAAAGTCAAACAAACAAAAAAGGGCAGCTCCTGATGGAACTGCCCTTTTTGGCTATCGAGAATGACTCTCAACCTAATTATCTACTCCTTGATCAGCTCGCGCCGCTGCAGCTAATTGGGTAGCCAAAGCTTGTTCCCTCGCTTCAGCCAATTTTCGCTCAGCATCAGCCTGTGCTAATTGTGCCTGAAGCTGTCTAATTACTTCCTCGTGTCGTCTGTCTTGATTTGCACTTAGTTCTCTTTTTAATTTATAGTGGGAGTAAAAATTCGCTGCAGTACTAATTAAGGTCGTACCTACACCAGTCATACAACAAGCGTATGCAAGAGTAGCAACAATACCCGCAGCTACAGCAGCTTTACCAGCAAAAACAAGAGCAGCGGCTATTCCACCGAGTACCACTAAGGCTGGAAGAATTTTTTTGTAAATAAGTAATTGGATAGATGCAGCGAGAGCTAATACGGATGCTCTTCCTAAGAAAGATATAATGTTTAACGCCACCGCGGCCACCGCAGCAACAATTGTAGCGAAAAATCTTATAATCTTGGGGTTTTTTGTGTCGTGTATATACGCATTTAATGTTTTCAATGGTTTAAAATCATCAGGTGTGTAGAACGCCAGTTGGGCAATCTTTTTAAATACTCCACATTCAGTAAAGGAGCCGTCGAGCCCATCAATTTTGACTTTAAGATGGCGATCAAAAAATCCTCCCACATCATAACTAGCAAAGTCTCCAATTGCTTTTGATATGTCAAATAAATTAAAACCGAATTCTGTTTCTTTTTTGGTTCCTCTCAGACTGTTACCAATATTATCCAATTCGTTTTCCACTACAGTTCTATGAAGACTACTAGATTTGAATCTGACATCTTCTGCTCTAGTTAGCGCTTCACCGATTACTGTTCGGGCTTCTGAAACGAACATCGGGTTGACCTTATCAAGATACTCGTGTGGTTCTTTTAGGGGGTCACTCAGATTATTAATATCCTCTATAGCCGCGTCAATTGCAGCGTTATATGTTTTTTTTGCTGCATTTAATTTTTCACGATGACTCTGTTCTTTTGCAGGTGCGGATGTTTCTTCCCCGTCTGAAGAAGCAGCGGCAGAACTACGAAAAGATTTGAAAAAGCCTGTACGAACACCACTAGTGTTACGACTTGACTGTGGCTCACTCGCTTCATTTGTGGCTGGTCCTTCACTAGAACTGAGACTTGCTGGACCTGCAACTGCTACGTTTCGTTTAAAAAAATTTGAGATAGATGAGCAAATTCTTTCCCCTAGCGAACGTTGCGCTGGCGCTGGCGCTGTTTCTTGGCTTGATCGGGAAAATTCATTGCTTGCGACACTGTCTGTTAAGATTGCTGCTGCTGCGCCTCCGCCTCCGATTGCTCCTGCTTCGCCTCCGCTTCCGGCTGATAAAGCGTCTTGAAGTGGACTAGGGCCTTGATTGTTACCTAGCCCGATTCCTGTTGCTGTATGCATAAACTTTTCCTTTGGTTTTTTCGTTTATGAATCTATTATATAATAATTTTTATTAAATAATAAAGTAAAATTAAAAAATATTTTATAAGTTATTTAGGGAGAGTTGACTCCTTTAGACTAAGACTTTGAGGTCCTATTCCAGACGGGAAACGATAGTATTAAAATATTTACTAATATATAATAGTATAGAATTTTAATAAAAAGGTCCCCTCCTAGAGGGGGGAGTAAGGGTTTTCTATGACAACAGCTCAACAGATGCAGAAGGAGCTGGCCAGGTTGCAGACCAGGCTAGACCATTATGAGACCGAAATGACCTATTTGAACCGAATTCTTATGGAATGCGGGTTCAGAAAGGGGATCATGACCCTAAAAAAGACTGTCGAATCAATGCTCAACGGAGAAGAGAGCTCTAAAGAGGAGTGGGACCTTTAATATAACCCGCATGCAAGGGCTCACAGTTTAAGTCCCCACCATATAAACCCGCGCCCACGATGCAAAAAAGCCCCCTTAAAATCCAAAAAAGCCTTCTCTAAGTTGTTTTCCCCCTCAACAATTCGCAAAAAGCCTCTTGTAAAATCAAAAAAAAGCTCTCTTTAAAATCGGTAAAACGCTCTTCTACAATGGAGAAAAAAAGTAACCTCTACGAGGTGGTAAAAGCTTCCTTTACGAGGCGGTGCACCTTCTCCTTCAGCTCCTTTTTCTTGTTTTTCCAAAACTCAAGACATTCCATCTGCTTTTCTTTCAATCGGTCAGGATCCTCCAGCAGCGGTATTAGAATTTGGGGCGCCTCATTCCAATCCTCCACAATGATCATCGGATGTTGGCCTAAAAGGTTTTCAAAATAGTCCCCTTTATGGGTGCTTTGGACCACAGGAATGCACCCCGCCTCAAGCGATTCGTAGACCCTGAAGGAGTCAAAAGAGCAGTTACCTATTGGACAGGGGGACAGAATCGACTCCAAAAGCACCCCCCTGTACTCGGAGGTCGAAAGGGCGTGCCGGCTATTGAAACCGTCTGCGCGATAAAAAAAGTAGTCTCCAATCGTCCCCATAGAGCGAGCCATCTTTAGCCTCTGGGGCCTCGAAACGTTCCCCGCAAAGCTCCAGGTATAAGTCCGGCTTTTTGGCTCTTTTAACGCCCCCTTGAACCCGTCCCAAAATCCTTTTTTATACCCCAAGGGGATGAAAAGTACCCTCGGCTCCCTGTTTGCAAGCTCTTTAGACCAGTAATTCTTTAAAATAAAGGAGGCCCCTTTATAATCCAGGTTGGCGTAGTGCAGCTCCTCATCGGAAAGCTGGATGATTCCAAAAGGGGCCCCTTTGTCGGTGTAAAGAGTTAATAGATGCTCCAATTTTCTGGGTTCGGGGTTCGACAGCACCAAAAGTGCATTTGGGTAGACCTTGGACATGGTAAGATCAACAACTTCAACGATTTCGAGATCTACTTTTTCTAAAAGTTCATGAATCCAGGTCGCCTCCCAGCTATTTGACGGAGAGAAACTCTCCCAAACCAGATGCAATGGGGCCGTTGCTGCATTTAGATGCAGCGGGGTCTGAGCTATATACAGGAAAGCAAGAAACCCTACTAAGATCGGTCTTAAGGTAAACATTTAGAGTATCTTAGCCGATCCAGGTGTAAAAAGTGAAAGATTTATTTGTTTAGGTTACGTTCTTCTACCAGCTTTAGAGTCCGTTGTTCCGTTTGGTAGCGTGCTCTATGCTTTAGATTCTCGTCTGCCTGTTCTTTCTCTTTTTCATGAATCGTCCTCAAAGTGTTCGATAGACTCTTTTGTAGCCTGCAAATGAACGAAATTAAAAGAGTAAACTTTTCATTTACAGATTGATGCACATCAAAAACCGACGCGCCGGTTTTTTCACTTACGGATTTTACCATTCCAAAACCTCTTTTCGAGGCAAATTATACCATTTTTTTCTAAATAGATCTAATCAAAAAAAAGGGGGTTAATTAAAATGTATGGATTACCGATTGCATTATACCCCACTTTTTGAGATTTAAAAGGCTATATGATGGATCCATCGCCTAAACGGCCGAGTTCACTCCACTTCGCCGTACCTGTAGATGTCCCTAGAGTTAGACAAGAAACTCACGACCCATTAGGAGCAGTTGCATTGCCTATTCTAGCAAATGTTACGACAACCGGCTCGACCCCACTAGCGCCCGAAAGGGTGCAAAGAAGGGAGCCCTTCGTATTTGCTTATAGCTGGGAGCAAGAAGGAGAATCGTTCGTTTTCAAACAAGTATTAACAGACAAAGAGATTAAGGAGCTCAATCTCAAGCAGTACCCTTTTCTTCAGATGAATTTTTCCGATATTAAACATCTCGTGAATAACCAAGGTTTTGCTCCCACGGTATTTTTAAAAAAGTTGGGTATTTTAATCGATACCGGTGCGCAGACCTTAAGATTTCCGACAAAAAATGTCCTCGAAGAAAAGCTTAAGGAACTGAGTATCGTTCAGGTCTCGGAAATTCTCGCTTTTAAAGAATTTTTGGAGCTAATGCTCACCAACGATATCATTTTCTCTGACCCTCCCCATCTAATCCACGATGTTTGCTTCCATATCATCCCCCTTTTGGTAAGACTTAGTAAGTACCCAGATGGTTATAAACCCTATAAAGAGATGATCTTTTCCACATTTTCAGAACTCAGTAAAGAGTTCGAATATGCCAAAGAAAACTTCCGGAATTTTATAGCTCCCGTTAATCTCTGTTTGTTAAAGAGAAAACCGATAACAGAAGAAGAGTGGAAACTTTTCGAGTCTCTTTTACAATTCGGCATGGGCGCTTGTCTCGACATTCTTTCCGCTGACGGGGGGCCGTTTCTTCAGGGAAAAGAGCTCAAAGAACACCTATTCACTATTCAAAGTCGCGTTTTAAGAGACGAAATGTGGCTAGAAGCTTGGCAAAAAGAGTCACCCCTAAACGAAAAAGATACCGAGACAATGCGCGATATTCTTAGCGATAAGGTGCAAAATCGCCCTACGGATATTCTGAAAGCTATCTACGCTCGACCGTTTTTTCGTGAACTTGAGAGGATAAAGGTTCTTCTCACTGAACAATTTGACATGGCAAGAAAAAACCCTGAGGCTTTCTTAACCTCTTTAGATAAAAGGCTGGATCCCCCGGTAGAAAAAGAGCACCTAAGTTGCCTCCCAAAATTGTTGCAAACTATAGAATCATCACTACTAAATCGCTTTTTAGATTTTTTGCCATCTACCTTAATTGTAGCCCACGGATGGCTGGATCATGAAGATCTGGGTTCATCGGTGGCCCATGAACTCTATCGTACATTCGTGGACTCCCTAAATGAGTTAGATTACGATTTATTTCTAAACGTCGTTGTTGCCATGCTAAAAAAGCCCCTTTAAAACCCAGTGTTTTTTTAAAGAGGGGGTATAGCACCCGGGAAATCTACAACCCCCTTATCAAAAAGAGGTTTTAAAGTCCTTATTACCAAGGGGAGGGGGGCGAAACGATCGTTTTTTGAAAAAAATCCCTTTAAATTGGTACACAGGTCTCTAATCGGTTGCCTAAACGGCTATTTTTTGGTAAACTCTCAACCAAGTTTCATAGCCGGCTCCCTATGGGCTGACAAAAAACCCAAACATTTGGAGCTTTAAGGCAGACAATCTTCTATTTGGAGAAACAACGTGTCACACACAAAATTGGTCGTAATAGACAGGGACAAGGAGATCGAGCTGGGGGACCTTGAGAACGGAGCCCCTATCAAAGGATGTTGCGAAGAGGCAGGGGTCCCGTTTGCATGCGAGGAGGGGATCTGTGGAACTTGCATCATCGAGGTGGTGGCGGGGGACGACCATTTGACCCCTTACAATGAGGCAGAGGAAGATTTTTTGGGTCATAAGCCCGAAAACCTCAAGCCGGGACAAGGGGTGGAACGGCTGGCCTGCCAATGCAGAATCGCCTCCAAAGGCACTGTGAAATTTAGATTTTAATTGAAGGTCCATAAGATGATTACTAAAGAGATGACGATCGAAGAGATCTTGAACGGCTTTCCCGAAAAAAGCCAAAAATTGGCCCAGTCGATCACTGACGCGGGGCTGCATTGCGTGGGTTGCCATGCGAGCAGCTACGAGACGCTCGAAGCGGGGATGCTTTCCCACGGATATGATCAAAATGAGATAGACAGCCTCGTGCGGACCCTTAATACGGTTTTAGAGCAAAAGCTTGACCCTAATGGGATACTTGTTACTTCTAAAGCGGTGGAAGCTTTTAAAGAGATCGCCAAGGGTGAGGGGATGGAGAATGCGGCTTTAAGGTTTGACTGCATCCCCGGCGGCTGCAGCGGCTACCAGTATGTTCTCGATTTTTCAACCGAGGCCGATTCGGCGCTCGATACCGTATTCCATTCCAACGGATTGGACATCCACGTCGACAACAACAAGGTCAAATACCTTCTGGGCGCCGAGATCGACTACTCCTCAGGACTCAACGGGGCAGGGTTCAAAATCTCGAATCCAAACGCTAAAGGCTCTTGCGGATGCGGTAAATCCCAATCCTACTAGGATGGTTTTTCCCCTTTCAACTCTTCTTCAAAGCGGCTCGTTCCAAAGCCGCTTTTTTAACCCCTTCTAGGGCAACGATTAAAAATATTCTAGTTATTATAATAATTTTTATTTATAATATCTTATTATGAGTATTGTAGAGGCATTTAGAGGAGTGGTCCAAATTTTCACAAAAGCAGGAAAAAATGGGCCAGCAGAAGATGGAAAATTAACCCGTGTGGTCAACGGGCACGCTTCCCCTATAAATGAAACAAAAACCCATTATACCGGTTACGATATAGAAAATCCTCTTGCCCAAAGGGTCAACGAAATCTCTTCTAAGGCCCAGAAATCGCAAAAAATTCTAGATGGGGCTTATACGGCATACGATCTCAATAACGTGGTGAGTAAAATAACCCCTTTTGTTTCCAGCCACCATTTAGGGCGAGTAGCCAACACCGCAGGGGGGTTCCTCAATCTTCTGGTATCTATTTACGGCTTTGCAGCAAGCTTTTTTAGCCAGAAGATGGCCAAAAAACTTACTTTCGGCGACTTGAAAGGGGATCCTAGCTCCGAAAAGCTTGCCGTTTACGGCAAAGGCCGTTTTGGGGCCCGTTTCATAGATTCTACTATGGGGATGACTAGAGTTATAGGTGCCTACACCGGATTAAGCCAGATTTCGGGAAGGGCAATACATCTTGCCGGAAGTTTTTCGATGTCCCTCTCCATGGCTTTTTTCTTTTTGATTGCAAGAGAGCGCACCAAATGGGTGGAAGAGGTCCGAAAAGAGGTCGACGAAAAAGGTATCAAGGGGATCAGGGATAAGCTCACGACTTTAACTCAAGATGACATACACCATTTAAAAAACCTGACCTTTGTTGAAATCGAACCGTTACTGGAAGAGGACAAAGGGAAAAGGCTTCAGGAGATCAAAGAGAGGAAGATTGTCCCGGATGCTCTTATTACGGAACATGAGGAAAATATCCCTCTACTATATTCTATCGAGACCTTCATGTTGGCCCGTAGAGACCATTATGGCCGGTTTATAGGACCAAAAAATGTTCGTAGGATTCTAGGGGATTCGGCTGTAGAGAACAACAGCAAAGGACTCTCCTACTATAAACAGGACGGGTTACTGTTGGAAAAAATTAATAAAACGACCCAAGTCTATTCCACCTTGTGGAAAGTGATACAGGTCTTTTCGCTTCTAACGATTGCTGTGAGCACCACTGCAAATTTTGTCACGATGGGGATCGCTGATGTGGTATTTGGAATTATCAACTTGGCAATCGCAGTCGGCTGGTCGGTAGTGGACACCTACTTTTTCATCTCCGATATGCTAGAGGGGCAGTATACAAAAGACCAGTTCATTGCCCACTTGATCACACAGGCTTCGATGATTCTTTTGACCGCAGGGGCCCTATTTATCCGTCCTTTTATGGAGCTTTGGATCCAAGTCTCCCTTGTGTGTATAGCATCGGGCGGGATCATCTACAACATCATCACCGACCTGAAAAGAAAAGTGCATAAAGAAGAAGATCAGTCCAAAGAAATCGAAATGCAGGTGCTTAGTTCAGATTGCTAATCGAAAGTACTACGATCCTCGCAGTAAATGGGGTAGGCGAAAAAAGGGCCGTAGCCCTAGATTTATCAAAATAGTCTTCTTGCCTAATCTATCGATCGGACCGTTTTTTAACTCCTAAAAAAGTCCCGGGTTGAATTTTTTTCATCTGTCAAGGTATCGTTAAGTGTATGGAATGGCTATCTCGCTTCCTCGATTATCTTGTTGCTGAGCGTGGTTTAAGCGTAAATACCATACTAAGCTACAAAAGAGATCTTGAGAAATTTTGTTCTTTTTTGACCCCTCAACCTCTTGAAAAAGCGACCAAGCAGGACTTGTTTCGTTTTATACAAACCCTTGAAAAGAGCTTTAGCATTGCCACCCAGCAAAGGCAGATCGTTGTCTTGCGCCGTTTTTATCACTTTCTTTTAAAAGAGGGGGCAATAGCAAAAAATCCTGCAGCCCATATCGATCCCCCTAAAAAAGGGGTGCAGATTGTCCGTCCCCTTACAATACAGGAGATAGAAATTCTTGTTAAAACCTGCCAAACTCCGATGGAAAAAGCACTATTACTTACGATCTATGGGGCAGGCCTTCGTGCTTCGGAGGTGGCCTCGTTATCCTTGTACGACGTGCAGGAGGGGACGGTGCGGGTCAAAGGGAAAGGGAATAAGGAGCGTATTGTTCCGATAGCCGAAATTGTTTTAGAGGCTATCGATGCCTACTTAAAGATGCGCAATGATACCAATCCCTATCTTTTTGTCCATAAATCGAAGAACCTGAAAAGGGAAGGGATTCTTTTGATCATCAAACGCATCTCTCAAAAAAGCGGGCTATCGAAGAACATCTACACACACCTTCTGCGCCACAGTTTTGCGACCCATCTTTTACAAGGGGGGGCCGATTTGCGCACTATTCAGGAGCTTTTGGGGCATAGCGATATACGCACCACCAATCGGTATACTCACCTAACCAAAGACCATCTGCAGTTGGCCTTTGACCGTTTCCATCCCAAACCCTAGCCCGCTCTTGGTGCCCCAAAAATAATTTATGAAAACCTCCGCCTCGAAAGCAGCAGCCGATCACCCGGCTCACCAAATCGGTCTCAATCCTTTAATTTGCGGACCAAGGACGATCGCTTTTGCTCCTCGTTCTAAGAGATTAATCCCTTTGGTTTCTTGAGAAGTACTCTGGGATGCAAGGGGTGAGATCCTCTTTTGACCAAATTAAAAGAAGAGGGACCCCCCAACTGTTAAACCTTGCACATTCATATTTTGGTGTCCGTTTTGGTACAAAGAGTTTGCAGTATACTGTCCGTAGTTTATCCAACATTGTGTATCCCATGACGCGTGCAGCTCGACGTTGTAGCGATCTTTACACTCTCCTCCAAATGTGTAATTCCACCCCAGCCCAAGCGATAGATCTACAACAGGTATAATTCTGTAAATTTTCTGCTGCGTGCTCTGATACACGTTATTCACCCTGGTTGGTAAAATTTCCCCGGTGACCCATGTGACGTCCGTAGAGCAATAGATACCGCTCATCGATAAAGTACCCGTTAAAAGGAGGTTTTGTACATAGCTGTTATTAGGGGAAAGATTGAAACCAAAGTCCAAACCGCCACGAATACCGGCCCCGCTTGTTTTTTGTTGGATATGCACATACGTGGTATCTAATTGAATAGAAGGGGTTAAAAAGTTTTGATCTAGAGCTGTCCCAAAAAAATCAGTATTCCAATAACCGGTCTGCCAGGTGCTTCTAATCCCCCAAAAAGGGCGAAGGCTAAAAATATTCGTCGCTAAAGAACTTAGACGCCCGATTTCAAAATCTATAAGATTATATTCAAATTTAAATACTGTGTTGATGTTTGTCAAATTACTGGTGGTTGCTGCACCGTCAAAAACTACAGGTCCAACAGAAAGTTGGGGATGGGTAAAATCGGGGTTTGTGGTGGCTTGGGTTTCGGGGGCGCTTCTGTCTAACCAAATATACTCCACAAAAAAATCTACGTTTTCGTAGGTTGATACAATCAGATCCGCGTGGACTTTAAAGCCATTTCTAGCTTTGGTATTTGGAGTATAGATTGTTCCTACTCCAGGTATAGGTTTGTAAGGATCACTTGTACCCGGTACACTTGAAATATTGTTGACAGCCGTGATTAACCCCTCTTGATTGATTTCCCATATGATATAATCGGCTCCAATCTGGATATTCAGCGCATCTTCGTTTAATTTTGGACCTGCATACCTAATACCATCCGACAGGGCCGGTTTCTCCATAGAATCCTTTTCAGCAACCTTATTTGAGCCGGTGTTTGCTGCAAGCGTAAGAATTGGGAAAAAGAAAAAAAAATATATTATTTTAAAACTTTTGTTGGAGTTCATAAAAGTCCTGATTTTATCTTAAAACTAAATCAAATAAAAAATTTTTTCAATTTTTTTAAAAATTTATTTATACAATAAAATTTTTATAATTGATCATCTCAAAAGACCGCACAAAACTCTCATCAGAAAAAAGGGGGGAGAGTTTGTCGAGTGTAAGAAAATTTATTACCAGGTGACAAAACCTATTTATCAAATTCTTAAAGAGACTAAAACCTTAGAGTCTAAGTCAGAGCCCCTTACACTTGACAAATTCTTTAAGAAAAATCTACAATAGAACAGCGCATGACCCCTATTCGATTAAATTCGGTTTTTAAAAAGCAAACCTCTTTAATTAGAACCCTTAGTGCTTATGGTGGGGGCTAAGGGGAGAAACTGTCCCCGTAGAGACTCGCCTGTTTCTTACGCTGTGCTAGGTATTCTGTTATTTGTAGCTTTTGATTGTATTGTTATGTCCAGCCCTATAGCTTTTTCTTTGAAATATATGGCCTGCTACGGGACCGATTCCAAAACACTCGGGACTCCTCGCTGCTCATTAGTAAACCTTTTTATCCTGCCGTTGAACTATTTGACTTGTCTTAGTTCTATAGACTACACCCAGCAGAGAATTCTTAAATTTTTAGGGGGGGGATTTCCCCGAGTTGAACGGAGTTTCGAATCTATAAAGCCCTATTTTATCGTGAATCCGTTCCATTTTCTTCTGGAAAAAAGTCTTGTCCAGGTTTTATATAAACCGCGGTGCGCATCTGATTTTTCCCTTCAGGAATTGGCTAAAGGGTATGTTGCCCACGCAGTTTTTGAAAAATGTCTTTGCTTGGTGTCTAAAGAAAGATTCATGGATCGCTTGCAAAAGGGATTTAGAAAAGGGTTACAGATTGCTCGTATTAAAGATCCGGATAGGCTAAGTTGGATACTCACTTTAATCACCCAATCGCTTGTAGTCTACCCCATCAGGATATCTATGCTCAAAGGGCATGATACAAAAGGTTTTTCAGCGTTCACTGCAGCAAAAAACCTGTATTATGAAAAGGGGGTAAAAGGGTTCTACTTCGGTTACTTTTTTTTTACTACCCTATATGTAGTGGCCGCCGTTTTTGAGACGCTTCACACCGTGCGGATAAGAGACTCAAGAGATATACTGTAGCCGACCCTTTTTTAAGGCTAAGGGGATTATCGATTAAGCAGACCTCAGCTTTAGGAGCAGGAGGATTATCGATTAAGCAGACCTCAGCTTTAGGAGCAGGAGGATTATCGATTAAGCAGACCTCAGCTTTAAGAGCAGGAGGATTATCGATTAAGCAGACCTCAGCTTTAGGAGCAGGAGGATTATCGATTAAGCACACTTCACATAAACCAAAAGATGTCATTTGAAAAACCCGATCCCTTTTAGTACGACGGGCTTTTCAAAAAGTCCTAGCAACCGCTAATCCTCACTGTCCTTTGCTATTGTCGCTACAAGAAGGTTATTGACGATCTGGGGGTTAGCCTTCCCTTTAGTTTTTTTCATCACCTGCCCAACCAGAGAGTTGAAGGCTTTTTGTACCCCGTTTCTATAGTCGGTCACCGATTCAGGATTTTCCTGTAGAACAGCCGTTATGATCGCTTCAATCTCTTTGGTGTCGCTGAGTGGCTTTAGATCCGGATTTTGGTCGTAGATCTCTTGGGGATGTTTTTTGGTCCGGCACATCTCTTCCTTGATCTCTTTGGCTATTTTTCCTGTGATCACACCGTTTTCAATCATGGTGACCAGGTAGGCGATATTTTCGATAGGGATGCCGGATTCCATAAAATGGACCTTATCCTCATTAAGCCTTCCTACAAATTCGACTGTAAGCCAATTACAAAGCGAGACCGGATTTTTCACCAGGTGAATCGCCTTTTCGAAAGCATTCGAGAGTGCTCTATCAGCAATTAGAACCCCTGCCGAGTAAGGGGTGAGCCCCAGCGTCTCGGTATAGCGGATGAACCGCTTGTGCGGTAATTCGGGAAGATTTTTTTTCACATCCTCAATGAACTTTTCTGTGATCACAAGGGGAGGGAGATCAGGATCGGGGAAATAGCGGTAATCGGCGGCGGTCTCTTTCTTACGCATTAAGACTGTCCGTTGCTCTACAGGGTCAAAACGGTAGGTGCTATTAGGCATGACCTCATGGAAGGGGACGCCCGGATTTTCTTCATAGACCCGAATTTGTCTTCTGATCTCATAATCCAAAGCGGTGAGCATATTTGAGAACGAGTTCATGTTCTTGATTTCAACTTTAGGGCGCAGTTTCTCTTCCCCTTTTTTTCGAACCGAGATGTTCACATCAATACGCAACGACCCCTCTTCCATGTTACAATCGGAAGCTTCAATATACTCCATAATTGACTTGACCGCCATCGCGTATGCCGCCGCCTCTTTAGGGCTGCGCATGCAAGGGGTAGATACTATCTCAATCAAAGGGACGCCTGCCCGGTTCAAATCGACGCCGGCAAAGGGGCCAAAATGCTTCAGCATCCCGGCATCATCCTCAAGGTGGGCACTCTCTACTTGGAACTCTCTTGTGACACCGTCTACATCGGCCACAACAATCCCACCCTCCAAAATCTTTTGAAACGACTGGGTAATCTGGTAGTTACGGGGGCTGTCCGGATAAAAATAGGATTTGCGGTCAAAACGGGAGTAAAGATGGATTTTGGCATCAATTGCCAGCCCGAGCCGCACCGCCAACTCGACCGCTTTTTTGTTTAAAAGGGGCAACGATCCGGGTTGAGCCGTGTCGGTGTAGCGGATGTTTGTATTCGGCTCCGAACCAAAATGATTGGGAGCTCTTGAAAACAATTTTGTATTTGTGTTGAGCTGTACGTGGATTTCCAACCCAATGATCGGTTCATAATGTTCGTAATGCATCCGAAAAGTCCTCTATTTGTGGGTTAGATGGTGCGCATTTGCCAATTCCATTTGACGGCTTAACTTATAGAGATCAAGCTCATGGTGGTAGGGGGCAACAATCTGCAGTCCTAGGGGAAGCCCATCATCAAATCCCATGGGGACGCTTACGGCCGGATGTCCGGTTAAATTAGCGAAGATCGTATAAATATCCTGCAAGTACATCGTCAGAGGATCTTTGATCCCTCCAATTTGAAATGCCGTGTTGGGAGAGGTGGGCATCATAATAAATCCACACGTTTTAAAGATCGACTCGACCTTTTGCTTCATCAATTGACGTACTCGAGCTGCTTGCATGTAGTACTCGTCAATTTTACCCTGCGAAAGAACCATTGTCCCTAATAAGATCCTCTGTTTGACCTCCTGGCCCAGATATGAGGAGCGCGATTTGTCGTACACCTCCTCAAGTGTTTTGGCCTCGGGATCCCGACTTGTGAACGTAATTCCGTCATAGCGTGCGAGGTTGGCCGAGGCTTCCGCTGTTGCCAGAACGTAGTATACCGATAGCGAATGCTCTAAAATTGACAGGTCCACATCCTTGATCTGATACCCCATATCCTTGAAATGGCTCACGGCACGGTCAAAATGCTTACGCACCTTTGGGTTCAGCTTTTCTAAGAACAGGTATGGAATCGCTATGCTTTTTTTCTCTACCTCCCCCTCAAGCTGATTTTTGTAATCGATCTGCTTTAGACGCAAATTTGTCGGATCCAGTTTGCAAGGCGCGCTGATTGTCTCGAGCAAAAGGGCATTATCGTACACAGTTCTGGAGAACGGGCCGATCTGGTCAAGTGAGGAGCCGTAGGCGATCAACCCGTACCTGGAGACTCTGCCGTACGTGGGCTTCATTCCCACAAGTCCGGTAAATGAGGCGGGCTGGCGGATCGAGCCTCCCGTGTCGCTTCCGAGCGAAAGGGGGGCAAAATGGGCTGCAACTGCAGCGGCAGAACCTCCGGAAGAGCCGCCCGGAGTGTAGCCGTGACGTAGGGGGTTTTGGGTGATTTTGAAGGCCGAATGTTCGGTAGAAGAACCCATCGCAAAGGCATCCAGATTTGTTTTTCCTATTAATAGGGCGTCGGCGTTTTCCAAAGCCTCTACCGCCGTCGCTGAAAAAGGGGCCACATAATTCTCGAGAATCTTTGAGGCGGCTGTGGTCTTCTCGTTTTTGATGTGGATGTTATCTTTGATCGCAACAGGCACCGCAGCCAGCCGTCCCAGAGGCTCTCCTTGCGCAAGCTTACGATCCAATTTCACCGCCTGGGAGAGCGTTTTTTCTGAAAAAACGGCCAAAAACGCCTGGATTTCCCCCTCGCGAGCTTCGATTTCTGCCAGATGCGCTTTGGCGATTTCCAAAGCTGACCACTCTTTTTTTATGAACCCGTCATGGAGCTCTTTTGCGCTTTTTTTGGAAAGATGCTTCATAAAAAACTATGCTCCTTTGATGACGGTTGGGACCCTGATGAATCCGGAAATCGAGTCGTGGGCATTTTTCATGAGTTCATTGCGAGTCAACAGAGGCTCTGTTTCGTCCTCAAATTGGGGACAAATGAGCTCTTGCTGCACCGAAAAGCAGGGGGTAACCCCTTTAGTATCGACCTCCTGAAGCCTGTCGATGTGCTTTAAAATCTTTTCAAGGTTTTCCTCAAGACGAAGGATTTCGTCTTTTTCGAGGCTAATGCGTGCAAGCTTGGAAAGCCTTTCGACAAACGCGGCATCGACGTGACTCATTAAGAGAAGCTCCGGTTTAAAAGTTTTTAAAACATTTTAACAAAACGGAGCTATGGGTGTCAATGAGGAGGAGGTACTTGTAGACCAGAATTCTTCAAAAAATCCCTTAAAGCTTTGTTTGAAGATCTAAAAGGCGTTTTTCCACCTCAGCTGCGGTAGGCCTCTTTGAGGATTGCATATTAAGGCAGTCTGCAGCTATTGAAAAAAGTCCCTCAATTAGAACAGAATTTTTTCGTCCTTCTCGTAGGAGGCTAGCCTGGTTCAAAGAGGCCATTTTTTTTATTTTTTCTAACCTTTCGGACCGCGCAGCAAGCAAGAATTCCAAATCAAATGGCTGTTTTCGTCCTAATAAGTTTTTTTGGCTCACCCCCTTTTCTACAAAAAGATGGGATCCGTCAGAGGCCATTTGATAAATTATGAGTCCAAGTGCCCAAATATCCATCTTAGAAGTCATCGTCATATCAAAACCTTTTTTAGATTTGGAGTGAAGACGCGCCACCATTTCGGGAGCCATATAAAGCTCTGTCCCGGCAATTCCTCTGTTTTCCTCAGCACCATCAGGTACTGTGCTGCCGAAGTCGATGATGACCGGATCAGGTTCACCTGGGGACTTTAGGAGAATATTAGCCGGCTTGAGATCTTTATGGATCAGCCCTTTTTCATGGACATGGGCAAGACCGGAGGCTATTTTTGCCAACACTTCGACTAGATCGGAATCGCTAAAGAAGTTTTCATTTTCAAAATACGTCTCAAGCGAGCCCCCCTGGAATAGTTCCAGGATAGGGTTTCCGTCAAGAATTGCACAGATTTTTATCACATTCGGGTGCCCATTCAAGATCAGAGGTACCAGGATTTCCCGATCATGGACGTTATTATCGCCACCGTCCCGATCTTGAGATATCGGTGTTTTTATGGCGTATTTTTTTCTACCGAAAGATATCAAATTCACCTTACCCCAACCTCCTCGTCCCAGCTCAACTTCACTATGAAATTTCGTTTCTGTGAACCTAAAAAGATTGGATAATTTCTCCTGTCCGTCCGGCATTTTGATAAGGTCACTGACCGGATATTCAAGTTTTTTAGCTCTCTCGTATCCTTTCAAAATCTCCAAGTTTTGTTTTAAAGACACCAAAGCCAGATGTAAAAAAGAGCCTTTTTGCGTGAGAAGACGCCCTTCTTGGCTCTCTTCAACGCTTTTTGTAGAATACACCTTTTTTTTCAAAGGGGGATCTATCAAAGCAGAAGCTAAAGAGATTTGATGACTCACAGCTTCAATCGCATCTTCCGGTTTGTCAAAATGGAAAAACTTATGATGCTCTTCTATCGATTTCTGATAAATTTGGATCTTTTCTTCCAGCTCAATAATTTTTTCGGACAAACCTTCACTTGGAATACCTCTTATGATATTGGATCTCGATTGATGCATATCGCGGATGAGATTGTGTAAACTCCTGCTGTTTTTCTGTATTTGATCTTTTTTTGACATGGAAAATACCCCCTTGCTTGGTAGGGGCCCCAAACCGATCCGCTCGTGGACTAAACGGTTCATGAAATGAATGGGGGATGGTGTATTGCACATTGAAGGCGTTCCGATACGAAAAGGGGATGCGCGAGGGGTTCTTGGTGTAAGCGCATCTTGATTTGTAGACACCTCTAGATTTCCAGTCTTTACGGGTGAAAACATACGATTCCCTTTTGATCAATTATTACTAATTATTATTATATCATATTTTATTATTTTCCTCCATATAGATTTAACCCGTTGTAAGGGAGAGGTTTAGCATTCCTTTTTTCAACCAAAAGCTTTTGGGTCCTTTTTTGCATCAAGCTCTAGGCAAATTGAGACAAAAAAAGCATCTAAATGAGGGCAAAACCAGCAAGAATATAGGGCGGTTTGCGACCATTTTTTGTCGTTTTTTATCCCCCTCGAAATAATGATTCTTATTGATGTCCGCCTTTGGATCTGCTAAGTGCTGTTCTATGAGCGATACCCCCTCCATAGCAGGCCCAAATAAAACCCAACAGCAAACCTCTTCGAGGGCCCCATTCATGGAGCCGATTTTAGGAAAGGTTAGAGAGATCAGCTCCGCCGTTTTTGCTGGTATTCAAATCGGGGCAGCCGGTGCATCGGCGACAAAACCGTCAGGAAAGGTCACCCTAAAAACAACTGCCCCCTTTAAATGCTGTTGGCAAGCTCGCCCAACCTCTGACAAAGAGCTCCTTATATGGAGTCCGACCCAACCTTTAGGAGATATTGACAATTGGAATCAGACACAGTTTCCGTCCCTTCAACCAGGCACCAATTTTTCGCAGACTTTGATTGATTATCTCAGCCCGAAACAAATGGGGATTTTAAACGAAATGGGATTTCGTTTAGATGAAAAAGAGCCTCAAGCTCTTATCACCCCCTCTATTGAAAAGCTAAAAGAAATTCTAGTCCGCTTGAAATCAGATAATCCGGAACTTAAAGATCTGGAGCTTGTTCAACCTGGAGGTCTCCTTGAAGCCGATGAATTTATTGAAAAAGCGCTTGGTAAATTTTTAATTTGCAGTAGTACAAGCGCACAACCCCACGACCTTTTTTTTCATGTAATGCCTACACTTTTGAATATCTCACAGGATCCTGAAAATTATCTTAGGTATAAAAAACAGGTAGAAACCTTAGTTCGAAGGTATATCGGTCAGCTTCAAGAAGCCGAGCTAAATGGAGAAAAATTTTTAAAAGATTTGAATCAAGTTCTTATATCTCAGGTTGAAGGGGGTAGGATTGTTACCAAAACAGAATGGAACAGAATAAAAGGGATCATAAAATACTGCATAGCCGCTTATTTAGATGTTGAAACATCCAAGTATTATAATCCTGTCGATCAGGAAAAATATCCGCATGACGAGGAAATCAAGAAACACTTTTTAGAACATCTAAGTTGGATAATCCTTGACGAAAAATGGCAAAAAGCTTGGGCAAGAGATCTTGGGATTGAAAAAAGTAGTGATAAAGAGCTTGTGACTGAGGATCCAAATACAGGACATTTACTTCATGCTATTTTTATAAAAGCCGGCCTTCAAGATTAAAAAACTTAACAGAGTATAAGTATAACGGCGGTTGTCTTTTCAAAGGGTGTAATGGTCTTTGTTTTAGAGTCAATAAACGTTTGAAAGGCACTCCTCTTGTAACCAAGATACATACCGGGGATTACCTCGGGGTATATCGACCTGCACAATTTCTGGGACTTCATAACTGCAATCTTTTAGGATGCTATCTTGGATCGCCTCGAAATTTACAGGAATCGTTTTGAGGAGGACTTTGACCTCCTTTACTTTTGTTGTTTTTCCTTCCCATCGGTAAATGGATTCGACTTTAGGAAAAATCGAAGCGCAAGCGATCAAACGTTGATCCAATAGTTTATCAATCACCCTTTTTGCCTCGGTTTTGTCTTTGCAACTCCAAAAAACGTAAATCATTTCAGCCCTCATTTTTAGTTTTTTCATAAAAAGACTATTTTGGATTTTTCTGGTAGCCCTCTATTACAAATTCGATCTCGCACCCAAGTTTTTAAATAAAAGGGGAGAGCCTCCCGATCCATAGTGGAAACTGTCATAAACGTGCAATTTGAATCCAAAACCAGCCCCTCTGCAGCCACGACACGTACTAAAATCGTTTCAAAAGGACATTCTAGCAGGAATCCTTTAAAGTCGATCAATTCTTTCATCAATTTGGGAATGTTTTATCGTTAACAAATAAATGGGCTTTGAAGTTTCTAACCTCACGCTTCTTTTGGTAAGAGGTTAAGAGGAGTAAAACCTGTTTAAACGTTGTTTTATGCAAGATGGGGTGTATGCTGTCAATCGATGATTATTTATTAAGTTTTCTTTGCGGTTGAGCGGCCCTTTCTTTGTTGCAAAAAATTTCTATTCAAGAGATATTAGCAGAGAATGAAGGCCATAAAATTAAAAACCTTAGTCTCATTTCCTGTAAAAGATGTGCAAAGACGCCATCTGGATCCGGATGCAGTATTTCGATGGGTGATGCTGAACGATCGTTTGAGTGTAAGCGAGTCATTCCCTACTCAAAATGGGCAGAGATTGATCCGCTTCCGTTTGAAACACCTTTTGCGCCCCCTTGTGTCCTATATGAGGATCCATTTTGATCCGGCAAATCTTTTCAGGGTAAAACAGGATAGGGGTGTCTTCAAACAATTTGAATATTCCGTCAGTTGCTTTAAAGAGGGGGAAGAGACTGCGATCATTGACGAAATCCATTTTGAATTGAACTATAAATGGTTTTTCTATAAAAGCCGTCATAAAAGGGTCGAGGAGGTTTTAAAAGGGATTATCGCAGATAAAAATACGGTTATTTGCCAGGAATTAGAGCTTTTGAAGCGCTATCCGTCCCACACCCCCCTAAAAATCCTCCTGCTTGGAAGCCACGGTTTCATCGGCCATCCACTAGATCTGATGCTAACCTCATTTGGGCATCAAGTTTTTAGGGCGGTCAGGTCAAAAGCTATGCTCGGTTCCATGAACACCGTGCTATTTAATGATGAGAGCGGTGAGGCGAACCGGGACAGCTTTGAAGGTTTTGACGCTTTTATCAATCTTGCTGGTGCAAATATCGCAGAAAAAAGGTGGTCGGTGCAGCGTAAAACAATCCTTTATCAAAGCCGGGTGCAGCATACTCAAAAATTAAGCAAACTCATTTTAAGTCTGGAAAGACCGCCCAAAATGTTTATCTCTACCTCGGCTGTTGGCTTTTATGGATCCCAGGCAAAAGATTGCGTAGAGACATCTCCGAGAGGGCAAGGATTTTTATCAGACCTTGCAAGCGATTGGGAACGGGCCGCAACCCTTGTAAACCATCGCAATTGTCGCCTCATTCTTTTGAGATTTGGGGTGGTTTTGGGACAGGGGGGGGGAATGCTGGATGTTTTTAGGAAGCTTGGGCGTCTTTTATTGCTTGGCCCTATAGGCAATGGACAACAAAAAACCGCCTGGGTAGCACATCGGGATGTGTTAGGGGCAATCTACCATTTTTTAATGACACCCCCCCTATCGGGAATCTATAATTTGGTTGCCGATGACCAGCCTACTCAAAAAGAGCTAGCTCTTAAGGTTATGCAATCCCTCTACGGACCGAAATGGAACTTTTTAGCCCCCCCTTTGCCCAAATTTATAGTCGAGATCCTTTTTGGAAAGGGGATGGCAGAAGAGCTTTTCTTTGCCTCACAGACGATTTCAAATCAAAAAATTTTGGATGCAGGGTATATATTCTTCTACCCGACCCTCAACTCATTGGTTCGCCCGTCGAAGTTATAAAGGGTGCATCTCAGTAAGATCCAATTTGTTAAAATAATTTATAAATAATCCTTGATATTTCCATTTTAATTAGGCTATTAAGAAATTAAAAAGAATTAGATTCTTATTTCTTAAGGGCCAATATGAGCGCATTTCCGTCATTCAAAGAGCTACTGCAGATTGTGGTAAAACCTAGAGAGGTGATCCGTAGGATAGTGAATGCGGATGCTCGTAAATATTTTTTATGGATCGCATTCGTCCTCGGTATCATCGGGATGTTCGACCTCTCGGCGATGAACGACCTAGGGGAAAAATTTGATCTGATGACCATTTTGGGGTTATCGATTATTTTTGGTCTGCCGTACGGGTACGTTATGCTTTCCATCTACAGCGTTGTTGTGTACTGGATAAGTAAGCTCTTCAAGGGAAAGGGAAATTACTACGATAACAGGGCAGCAATCACATGGGCATTTTTTCCCCGTTCATTGAACCTGATTTTATGGGGGATAAACATCGGTATGTTCGGAGCTGCCGCTTTTTATCTTCAAGATCCGGTGACGATGGCAGGTGTCCAATTCTACACGTACCAAGTCACAACGTTTTTCATGGCGTTGATCGTAGTATGGACTTGGGTAAGCTCTTTACAAACATTAAGTGAAGTGAACGGATACTCCGCATGGGTCTCCTTAGTCGTAGTTGTATTGTCCGCATTTGTCCTCTTGGGCTTTTGGATTTTCGTTTCGATATTCGCAAACATATTTTCATCATAGGACTATAGAACTTTATGCAACTTATCCCCCAAATTTTCCTGTTTATCACCTGTGCAGTCTCGGGAATGGCACCGGTTGCGCAGGCACCGGAGGCGCTTAAGTCCTCCGAAATCCAAGGGTGGAAAACAGTCCGCTCCAAGCGTTGCACCCTAAAAATGCCGTCGGTTCCGTATGCAAGTTCGCATGCAAACCAGGTACGGGGGGAGCAGTTCAACTATGATGTTTTGGTTGCACCCGTCGATAACAGGGCGGTCTATATTCTGCTTGTAGCCGAGTACCCAAGAGCCATACCGCAAAGCAACCAGCAGACAAGTCTTGAGCAATTTTTGACCTGGATTACAAGTCAAAATCCGGATAACAGGCTCGATAGAGCAACTCTTATCCGGCATCAAGGACATCAGGGGGTCGATTTTATCATCCGTAACGGCACCGTCTGTTTTTCTGGCCGGTTGGTGATTGCAGATTCCAGAGTCTATTTGATGGCTGTTGAGTGTGAGGAGGCTGAGGTCAAAAATCTCCCCGTAAAAGATTACATGGAGTCTTTAGAACTCTTTTAGCCCCTCCACTTGAAGAGTTTTTTAGATCCTTCAAAGCTTAGCCGTAAAACTTTACGGCTATTTTTTTACTGGCTATTTTTAATCAGATGGGTCCTTGCATAGGAATTCGGTACATATCGGCATGTGGTCTGGTGGGTAGGCTCCATCGACCAATCCTCTTTCTACTGCAAAATAAAGGGGGACAATTCCGGAATGGATATAAAATCGATCTAAATCGAATTTTCTATAAATATGGCAATCAGCCTGGACGGACGTAACGAAATAAAAGAGTCCTTAAAAAACCCCACCTTGGAGGCCTTAGCAAAATTTGTTCGACAACTCTTTTTAAAGTTTTTTTCTTGTTTAGTGGAAAAGAATCTGTCGAATTTCCCATTTTTTTGAAGTTTTTGTAAACTCGTAGAGACTGAGGTTTTTTATCTGGCTTTCGTGAGGAACCTCAAGATATTCGCAAAGGGAGACAAAAAGTCGACCATGAGAGACGATGAAAGGGGAAAAGTCATTTGCAAAAGCGGTCTCAAGACCTTTTTGTAAACGAAAATTTATCGCTTCTAAACTCTCGACTGAGGGATCTATCGGCTTGGAAGGGTTTCTTTTTTCCTCCTTCTCGAAAGCATACATCATTGCACTTGGGTTGCCCTCAAGATACCCATAACCCCTCTCCTCAAATTCTTTCAAAACGGTAAAACCGGCCATGGGATGGTTTTTTTTAAGAATTTCTGCGGTGGTACGTGCCCTCTTCAATGGAGAGGTAAAGATGTGTCCAATCGGAAGATGTAGCGATTTTTTTGCAAAATTTTCGGCCTCTTCTACCCCTTTTTCGCTAAGAGCGATATCAGTTTTCCCTTGACACCGTTTTTCGAGATTCCACAATGTTTCGCCGTGTCTTAAAAAGAAAAATTGCATACACCCCGATTTTTATGACGAAAATAAAGTATGCGATTTTTAGGGAAAAAATCAAGAGATGCGGTGAAGACGACGGTTTTTTTTCCATTTTCCAAGTAAAAAAAAAAGGGAGGAGCTGTTTTCGAAGCGATTTCAAAAAAAAAATTCCCCCTCCGGGGATAAGGGCAATTTTCCACTCGTCAAAGTCAAGGGGGTGGACATTAAAGGCCATTTTTTACTGGCTATTTTAAATCAGATGGGTCCTTGCATAGAAATTCGGTACATATCGGCATGTGGTCTGATGGGTAGGCTCCATCGACTAATCCTCTTTCTACTGCAAAATAAAGGGGGACAATTCCGGAATGGATATAAAATCGATCTAAAAGGACACCGGGAACCCCCTCGCCCTCAAAAGGGGTCGGATCATCGGACGATTTGCTAGTGAAGGTGCTGTTTGGTCCAAAATGCCCTAGCAAAACAGCCTCCCTAAGATCTGTTAACCCTTCGCGAACGAATTTACTATGCAATAGATGGCCATCCCAATAGGGAAGCTTTTTAAAATCGATCAAAGGAGGAAATGCGTTCATGTCGCCACCTACAATGAAATTCGCGGGGCGGTTCAGCTCGCAAAAAAGATCTAAAATGGCCTCGACAACCTCATGCCTCTGATCGATACGGGAAAATGTGGGGTGCGTATTGACAAAATGGAGATCTTGGTTCGAATTTTTATCCACTACATGCACATAACGGATCCTTTCCGATCCACCGATTGTTCTTGATTCGCTCCTTTTTAAAACAAAACGCCCCTTTCTAAAAAGGACAGGGAGGGTCTCATAACCTTTCTTAGGGGAGATGATCTCATGGGAATCCTTGAAATTTTCCTTGATCCATTCGGTTTGCAGCAAGGATGCCTCCTGGATGAGGTAGATATCCCCGTCAAGATGTTTTAGGATTTCGATGATCCCCTTTTGGCGTTTCTCCCACCGGTGCTCAGGCTCATGGGACAAATCGAGTTGCGATAAAAGGATGTTGTAGCTGACCAATTTTACCTTGTCGCCCCTTTGAAAAAGACCCAAGACCGTTTCCAAATGGCCGTTTGGAAATTTCGCCTTGTAGCAATTCCATTCTTTCAATACCTTTTGAATTTCCTCGGTTGTGGATCGTTCTACTTGAGTGAATAGGGGGGCTGTAAATAGGTAAAATAGGAAAATCCACATTTTTTGCACCGGCAAGTCACAAAGGTTTTTTTAAGGTTAAACGATCAAAGACTTTCGTGATCCTATGCTATCTAGTTCAAAAAATCAATCCCCATCTATCGAGCTAGGGAGTTTATCATTTTCGAAAAAGGGAATATCTTCTCTTAATTGTCCTATAAAAAAGAGGAGCGATTTAGAAACAAGGTTAAAACTGCTAACTCTCTAAGGAGGGGATTTGCATTTTGTGCATAATCGGGTTTTTGTGTATGATAGGAACTGCTTTTTAATGGAAAGTTCTATGTTGCGTGCTAAATTTATAGGATCCATTTTTCTCATCATGGGTTCTGCGATTGGTGCAGGGATACTTGCTTTACCCCTTGTCACCTCACTTGGAAGTTCAATCATTTCCTTAATCGTGATGTTTTTTATGGCAATCGTCATGCTCTACACGGGGCTCATGACACTTGAGGTCAATTTGTCCATGCACAAGGATGGCAATAGCTTTAGCTCGATGGCCGAAAGGTATCTCAAAATCCCCGGAAAAATTGTATGCTGGATCTGCTTTATCATGCTTTTGTACATGGTATTGGCGGCCTACGTGGAGGGGATGGGTAGCCTGGTATCAGGCCTGTTGGGTAAGCTTGGTTTTACTGTCTCGAGTTTGGCATGCAGCCTGGCTTTTACCGCTTTTTTCGGAACCGCGGTCGCAATAGGGACCTTCTTTGTAGACACTCTGAACAAGTTCCTTTTTTCGGCAAAAGGGGTTTTTATTCTCTTAAGCCTTCTATTTATCGTCCCTGATGTTCAGCCCGGCCAAATCCTCTCCTATGACATGCTCGGCAACTACTGGACGCAATCGCTCCCTATATTTGCAACCTGCTTTTCGTACCAGTTCATCATCCCGTCGATTGTGAACTATCTCGGCAAAGAAAATAGCTCCTATATCAGGAATGCAATTATCCTGGGCTCTTTTTTACCATTTTTCATCTATGCGTGCTGGTTTTTATTTATCCAGGGGATTATCCCCCAAGTGGGACCCGAAAGCTTTGTGGCAGTGAACAATTCCGAGGAGCCTCTGTCAAAAATGCTGGAGTTTTTAGGGGAAAAGGCCTCCCCATGGGCTACATGGATGCTCAATGGATTTTCTAATGTCACCATGACAACCTCCTTTTTAGGGGTGGCTTTAAGCCTTTTTGACTTCATTCGGGATGGGTTTCACCTCAAAAAAAATGTGCAGGGAAAAGTGGCGACTTTTTTGATCACATTTGTCCCGCCGGTCGCTTTTGTTATTTTGGTCCCTAAGGGTTTTGTATTAGCGTTGCAATACTCGTCTATGTTCACATGTGTATTGGTGATCGTTCTTCCGGCTCTCATGCTTTGGAAAAAAAGGCAAGAGGGGGTAGAGACTGTCTATAAAGTGCCGGCCTCCGACTCAATCCTCCTAGGGGTGGCAGCGATCGGTGTTGTGCTCGCTTTTCAAAGTTTTTTTAATAAATTACCCATTTGAGTTTGAACGGGGCTGAAAATAGACCCCGTTTCAACAACCTGAGTAAAATTGAAAATCGGATGGGCTTTGATCTATCCCCTATTGTGATTGCAAATGGAATCTATACCAACTGATCGGCCCTTGCGCCGGTGAGTCCCCTTTTTAAGGCAGAACAGAGTTGAACCGCGCCGTTGGCGATCATGCGGGCAGTTTCGGTAGTGCAAAATTTGCTACCTAAAGGATACAAAGAACATACAACGACAAAACCAAGTGCCGCTCTTTTAAATAATTTATCACTTTTGGAAGCAGCCAATTCAATTTGAAGGCTGGTATTTCGATCATTCAGCTTCAACATAAGACTGTAATAGTTGGAAATACTTTTTTTCGAGGTATCCAAAGCGTTTTTTAAATCTAGATTTTCCCCATGAAGTGATTTATTTGCAGATTGGAGGTCTCTAATTTGTTCTATAAGGGTTTCTAAAGCTAAGTTTTTTTGTTTTAACTGACAAATTTCGGTAGTAAGCTTGGATATTTCGGATGAAATTTGAGGACTTTCTTTATCAATGTGTGCTCGATTTTCGGGGGTACTCAAACCTTTATCCACAGTATCAGCATGGATAATGGCCAATTTTTTTAGATCTTCAATAGAAGCTAATAGAGTATCCATGGGCGAAGAGGCACCCGCTTTAATAGACATATTTTACCCCCTCTGTATCCTGTAACACTTTAATTATATCATATTCTATGTATTTTATATATATAATTATTTTTAAAAACCGAGCTTACTAACCCCCTCATTTCTAATAGGTTGCTTATCCTCTTTTACTCGAAGAGGCAGTTTTTCAAAAAAAATATAAAATTTATTATAATTAAAATAAAATTTAATATATAATTACTTGAGGTAAACCCCTTGGGGTAATAGTAACAAGGTATTTTATTATGAGCATTAAGGGAGACTTAAATTGTAATATCGCCGAGCTTAGGGAATTTGTAGAAGAACTAACTCGTCGCAATGAACAACAGGGATTTACTGTAGCTCAGCAATCTAGAGTAATCGATATACTTAAAGATGAAATACTTAGGTCACGTCAACAAAATGAGCAGCTAAAAAATAAGGTCGAAGAAGTACCCTTCCTGGAAGTCGAGATTAAGATTCTGCAACAAAGAAATACGAATTTACAAGAGGAACTTTCTGCAGCTAGAGAGGAAAACACACAGCTGTATGAGAAACTTTCTCAAATCCGTAGTGTACGAACAAAAGAAATTCTAAGTTTTGTAAAGGTTGCAACAGAACGTTTAGGATGTGGAAATAGCGTTGTAGTGAATACTGGAAGTAACGGTTACCCACCAAACAGTTGTATAGTTGCATACAAGTCCGAAAAAACTTCATGGTTGGATGACGTAAAGACCAAATTGGTCGAAAAAATCAAAAAAGTCTGGCATCGGACCAAGTGGTTTTTTTCACTTTTGGGTTCTTTGGTCCTCGGAGCACTTAAAGGACACACCTGGTCAAAAACTAAAGTTCAAGGTACTAAATTATTTCTTAGCGGTATCCCTCTTTTTACTAAACCGGCTGATAATACCACCTATATTTCGCTAGCCGAAAAATTTGAAACCCGTTTTTTAAACGAAGAAATGAGAAAGGGACATACTAATGTCTCTGTAAAAGATTTCGAGCCTATAACTGAAGAACAGATAGGAACAGCAGTTAGCTATATAGAGGAAGCTTTAAAACAAGGAAAAAATGTGGTCTTGTTTTCCAAGGCCGGAGTTCGTAGATGTGCAGCTGTTGCTATAGCCTACCTGATGAAACTAAAAAATGATGATGATACTGAGAAGGCGTACGGGGAAGCCTTGAAGCAAATCACCAATTCACGGCCCCAAACACATATCCACTGGAGAACAAAAAGAAAAATAAACGCATGGTATTCAAATCTGCAAAAACCTACTAATACCAACTAAGTCCAAAAGAAAAATTTATCTTGAAAGAAAATTTTTATTATTGAAATAATTTATTTCCATAATGAAAATTTTTTTGTTCCTCTGTTTTTTTCCTTTATTTAGCGCAACTCTATCGATTGATCCTATTCAGCATAAATTGCATGTTTGGGGATCTGTGCCACTCACTAAAGGGGTTGAGCCTATCTTGTTTCATTACAGCGCAAAAGAGCCGTTTCCGCATCTCTTTTTGGAGGTCAATGCGAATTTAACTGAGGCTGCCTTCAAAGATACTAGCGGCGGATTTTGGAAATTTAAACGCTCCAACAAAAAGAATACCTTCTATTTAGATCCTGATACGATTAAAGGTCTTTCTAATTATGGTTCCGATTATACCTCGAGGACAAATCCTTCAAGTCTCAAGGTCGAATGCACCAAACATAGCGAAGTTATTGTGCGCCTGCAAGAGGGGAGAGAGCGCATTTACACGTTGGAAAAACAGATCAACGAGAGTCCCTTTGATAAAAATCGATTTTATCTTTTACTTCTACGCGAAGAGACTTTACCCTCAGGGATGAAGCTTTTGTATTTTTATGACGATGGCAAACTTAAGGAGATCTCCCTTTGGGATCCTAAAAAAACACTATTGATAGACCGGGTCGATATTCTCCATAAAGGGAATGTTTTGGAGGCTAGGGTGTACGACCAGGAGAGAGTGTTTTTCAAACAAAATCCCTCAGGTTACGAGCTACATATTTTAGGACTTTTTGAAGAGAGGTTTGTGGAGCCCATGGAGGAAATGCCGGGGTACTATGAAAATAGAAAAGGGGATTGGAGGGGCTTTTCCATTTTCGACCATAGGATAGTAGAGACGTATTTGAAAGATCAGGAGGGGAAAGAGTTTCTACATGAAGTCTACAAGAGGGGAATCTACGAAAATGTCAATCTGGTTGAAGATTCAATTGGGATCTGCAAAATCACCGAGCATGATGGCTACAGGGTTCAAAAAAACCATACGCTGGAACGAAAAAAATTTCAATTTATCCTCCAGGAGATTGAGGATAAGCACAACTATTTTTTTTCATCCTCCAAGGAAGTTTTTTTGGACAGGACGCAGCGGGACTCTGTAGAGACAAACGAATTTCTCTATCATCCTACGCTTCCCCTTATAGAAAAGAAATTTCTTTTCGCCAAAGGTCGCCTCTTGCAGGCTCAGGTCTTTGTTTACGATGCCCTTGATCTTATTCGAACCGAGCTTTACCAGGATCTGGAAATGAAACCGATCAGCACCTTTGAATGGGATCCTGTGAAAAAGAGGATTTTAGGGCAAGAGCCGGCCCTTAGAATAGAACAGGAATATGCAAATATCGAGGGTGTGTGCCGATTGGTCAAGAGGGCGCAATCGAACGGGATTGAAGAGCATTTCAGCTATTTGGAGGGGCAGGCTGCCCAGGTCGCACTCTACTTGAACGGAGTCCTAACTAAAAGGCAAAAATTCATCTACGACTCCTGCCGCCGTTTGGAGCACTTTTTTGACACTGACCCGACAGCCGGGATCGAAAAGAGTGTTAGTTACACCTATAATAGCATAGGCCAGATACTCACTACGACTTACAAAAGCCCCTCCAGGACCCTCTCGTCGGTAAGTTGCACCTACGATTCCAGGTTCAACAAAATTTTGGAGACCGAATTGGACGGTCTGAACGAAATCCAGAAAACGACCTCTCATATATACGATGAACATGACAGGAAAGTACTTACTCTTGATAACTTCGGGTTCGGTACGGCGACGATCTATGACAGCTTTAGTCGTGTTACAAGACAAAGGGATCTATTGACCGGGGTAGACACCACATACGGCTACGACATCAGAGGCTCCCTTGTAACCACCTCCTCTTTAAGAGGGGAAGAAAAGATATCCTACGACCGATTTAAGCGCCCGGTGAGATGCGAAGATATTTTTGGTGGGGTACGTACCCAAATTTGGGACTGTTTTTCCAAAATCATTTCACTGACTCTTCCTGAGTGTCGTGGCAAAAGGGGGGTGATTACCTATAAGTATGATGCGCTTGGGTATCTCAAAGAGGAGACTGACCCCCTCGGACATTGTATCAAGTACAAAAACGACCTTTTGGGAAATAAAACTTTTGTTCAGATGGAGGGCTTAAGGGGATTTTACTCCTATAATCCGCAGGGGTTGATGACCGAAAAGAGGATTTTGGGTCAAATGGCACGAAAAGAGATCCATGACCCTTTAGGCAGAGTTATTGAGGCATACAAAAACGGGAAAAAGACCACCTATTGCTACAACGGCTTTGATATCACCGAAGAGCATCGATTTGATGGGACCGATATTTTTTATACCTACGACGATGCCGGACGCCTCATTCAGGAGACAACCGTCAAAGGGGGGGGTAAAATGACAAAAAGGACTGAGTATGATGCGGCTCAAAATCCCGCAAAGGTGCAATTTCTTGAAAAAGGGCAGACGATCCAAAGGGTATTCGATAAGAAAAACCGGGTGATCGATGAGGTGATAACGGGGGTTGGAAATGAGATACTTAGCCATAAAAAACAGGCCTACAGCCGCTTTGGCCATATAACCGAGATACACCTTCTTATAGATGGCAAATGGGCAGTAACAAGAAAGGAATGTGACATTTGGGGGAGGGAAATCCTCTCTGTAGATCCTCTTGGGAATGCAACGATCTACACCTATCAGGACAAAGTTCCGTTCTCGGGTACTTTGATGGAAAAAAAGACGAAACTATCACCCTGCGGAACAAAAGAAATCACCTATACCGATCCTATGGGGCTCCCTGCAGCCCTATTTTTGTTCGACCCGAAGGATACGCTAATCAAAAAAGAGATCTACCAAAGGGATCTTAAAGGGAACCTGGTCGAACTGGAGTTGGTTTACCAAACTATGGAGGGTGAAAAGAAATGGCACATGGAATGCACCTATGACGCGGCTTCACATCTGTTGAAAAAAACCTATGATGCCCGATCACCCCATCCGCAAGTTACGACGTTTACGTATGACGAAAAGGGGCGCCTCACGACCCTGAAAAAGCCCTCCTCAACCCTGATCTACTATTCCTACCGCGATTCGGATGAAATGGAACGGGTCTTTTCCTCTGATGGAACGGTCGATTACAAATACATTTACGACGAAAAAGGGCGTCTTATCGAGGTAAAGAACGGGGTTTCCCAAAAATCGACAAGGTACAGCTATTGCGACGAAGGTCTTTTGCTGGAGGAGGTTTTGGAAAACGGCACGTGGGTAAAAATGGGGTATGATTCCAATATGGATTTGGAAAGCCTCGATTTTTCCCATGCAGGATCGGTGTTTTACAAAAGGGGCCCTTTGGGGATAACGGAGGTGGTGAGAGAATCGTTTCAAAAAGGGGCAATTGCATTTAAAATACACAAAACAGAAGGGGGGAATGGTGTGAAACAAATAGACCTCCCCTTTTCGATAGACCCTTTTAGGTACGCCTACGATGTTGACGGGAGAGTCATTCTTAAAAGCGATTTGTCCGGAATCGATCGAATACAAAAAAAAGACCTCATGGGATCGGCGATTGCAAGAGGGGGGAAAGATATTGCCGGCCCTTTTCTTGTGGAGTATAGCTATGATTTTCATGATCAGCTTGAATCCTCTACTGATGGGGAGATAAACAAGGTCTATAACGGTATCGGAATACCCGATTTTTTTAAGGAAAACAAAGTCTTAGCCGATACCAAACTCCAAATTCGTAACCTCGACAAGCGGTTTTTTCAGTATGACCCACGAGGGAATCTCTCATTTTTGAAAAACGGGGAGGATAGTATCAGTTACACGTACGATGCCTTCGACCGTTTGGTTAAAGCGGATCTCAAAAATAAAAAAATCCTTTTTTCGTACGACCACAAAAATAGGTTGGTACAAAAAATAGTCCAATCCAAAACAATAGAGGAGATCACCGACTACTTGTATCAGGATGCAATCGAGGTGGGTTCGGTGGATCCAAAAAAAGGGGTCCTCAACGAGTTTAGGACCATTCTCCCATCCAAAAAGGAGAGTGCGCCATTCACCCTATTGATAGAAACACCCGAAAAAATCTTGCTGGTTTGTCATGATATTTTTCAAAACCTAATCGGCCAGTACAACCCGATAGAAAAAAAGTGGGAATCTTTTTCCCGATTCACCCCGTTTGGGACAAAAAACCTCTCCCAAGGGCAAAAGCAGCCCGCCTGGTCCTACAAAGAGAGTCGATGGGATGATGATCTGAAGCTGTTTATTTTCGGAGTGCGCCTTTATGATCCCTCCACACACCAATTTATCACTCGAGACCCCTTGGGAGAAAAATATAGTTTTTACCAGCACCAGTTCTGTCTTAATAACCCTTTGAAATATGATGATCCTTCCGGTCTTGCCCCCATCGACTCGGTATCGCTCGATCTTTCGCAATTTATCACTACTTTGCTCAATCATATGTACGAGGGGAGGGAACTTAGCTGGACGAATCTAATCGGCACCATTAGAGGTGAGGTTTTTTTTCCGCTTGAGGAATTTTCAAGATCTTTGGCGAGCACGGGTTCTTATTGGGCGAAATCACTCTATTCTTTTATCCAAAAAGTACGGTCGCCAATTGACAAAAGGCTTCACAAGTCTTTTAGGGAGGCGCACAATGGGATGTGTTCAAGACCGCTTGGCTTCCGCCCTCTTTTATTACAGCTAGTACACCCTTTGGTGCATCGGATAGAGCCTGATTTTGTAGCGCCCCATGACCCCATGGATGCAACCTATGAATTTTTTACCAACGGTGTGAACAACTCGCTGGAAGATGCCAAAAAATCGGCATTGTCGATTGCAAATGGTTTAAGCAAAGAGGTGTACCTTGTTTACAACACCTCAGTATTTTTGTTCTACGATATCTGTCGAGCAGCTAAAAACATGATTTCGAGAGCAAAAGGGGAGGTTGCGGAATTGCTGAATAAGGTGGCCCACGCCACACTGGAAGAGCCCACCCGTAAAGTGAGGGTCTGGGCACACAGCGAGGGGGCGTTGAACGCCAGTTTGGCATTCGAGCATTTTCCTGAAGATAAAAAGGATCGACTTTCGCTCATTACCTACGGCGGTGCCGAATGGATCCCCGCCTGCTATGGGGGGGTGGTATTAAATTTTGTTACCGATAAAGATGCGATCAGCCTTGGAATCAATTCCCACATTCTAAGTAGACACAGCAGGGAATGGAATTTAGTGAGTCTATCGTACCCCGTGAACCCGCATAGCCAATATGTCCAAAAGCTCTCTTGTGCGAAAGGGCATTTCTACAACGTAATTTTTATCGAATCCAGCAAAAAAACCTTCGATCATAGTTTTTGTGATGAGAGCTATCAATTTGGGATCCATTTAGGGGGAAATCTCGGATCGGCAGGCTGATAAAAAAAGGGATCTCTACAACGTAATTTTATCGAATCCAGC
>Ga0194119_10000920_pt1 | contig 55198 bp, 50 predicted proteins | sample TA2MahC100mmetaG_FD_148620 | JGI IMG/M metagenome (GOLD analysis project Ga0194119, IMG submission 148620) | Freshwater microbial communities from Lake Tanganyika, Tanzania - TA2015018 Mahale Deep Cast 100m | ecosystem: Environmental > Aquatic > Freshwater > Lake | place: Tanzania: Lake... | reverse complement strand
GCAACTAAAGCGGCTTACTAACCCAGAACTGGAACTATCATGGCAGACGATCAAAAAGTTGAACAGAAAGCAGCAGAGCAGCCGACCGAAGATCTTGAGGCGCTAAAAAACAAACACAAGCCGAAGAAAAAGAAGCCCACGATACCGGCCGACATGTTGTCAGATGCAAAAAGCTATGACGATAAGCTGATGCTGGTTAAACTCCTCACCGAGAAAGAAAAAGGCCGCGTGGTCCTGATGGTGAAGAATATGTTGCGCGGTATAAGCGACGCAAAAAAGAAATAATCGGTTTCATATAAAGGAAAGCAGCAAACGAGGTACACCATGGCAGACAACACAACAACTACATCCATGTCGGACGAGCTTAAGCGAGAGCTGGCCGAGATTACCAACGTACAGCGCGCTGCTGTGCTGATGCTGCTGCTTGGCGAAGACCTGGCCTCCAACATCATTAGCTACCTTGATCCGAAAGAAGTACAAGAGCTGGGCGCAGCGATGGTCTCGGTTGCCGACATGTCGCAAGACGCGGTGAACGTAGTGCTTGATGAGTTTGTTGATATGCTCAAGAAGCAGACCAGCCTCTCGCTCGGTACGACTGAATATGTAGAGACCGTGCTTAAGCGCGCATTGGGTCCTGACAAAGCCGCATCAGTACTCTCGCGCATCATGCCGGGCCGCGCCAGCCGTGGTCTGGAGATTTTGCAGTGGATGGATGCACGCGCGATCGCTGAAATGATTCGTGGCGAGCACCCGCAGGTGACAGCAATTATTTTGTCGGTGCTGGAATCGGAAGTGGCTGCCGATGTGCTGGCCTTCTTGCCGGAAGAGTCGCGTGCCGAGGTAGTACAGCGTGTAGCCAGCCTCGATACGGTTCAGCCTTCTGCGATGGAAGAGCTTGAAACCATCATGAAGAAGCAGTTCTCGAATAATGCGTCGGCATCGTCGTCAAGCTTTGGTGGTGTTAAAGCTGCGGCGAAGATCATGAACTTCACCAAGGTCGAGTTGGAATCAGCGATTTTGCAAGGTGTGGGTCAGATTGATGAAGAGCTCGCATTGCGGATTCAAGACAATATGTTCAGCTTTGAAAATCTGGCTGCGGTGGATAACCGTGGTATCCAGGCGCTGATGCGTGCGGTCGAACCCGATATGCTGATGATTGCGCTGAAGGGCGCAACCGAAGAGGTCAAGAACAAGTTCCTCGACAACATGTCGAGCCGTGCGCGTGGCATGTTCGTCGACGACATGGAGGGCAAGGGCCCACTGCGTATGACCGAAGTGGAAGATGCGCAGAAGAAGATCATGCGTCAAGCCAGAAAGCTATCCGAGAAAGGCGAGCTGATCTTGGCATCGGGTGGAGCCGACTTTGTCTGAGGTGCGGTCCGCGCGCAAGCGCAATGCATGGCTGCCGAATCGCATGTTCGATCCGGCATCCAACCCGTTCGCTATTCAAAACCTGCTCGATCGAACCGCGCCGCCGTTCGTCGAGCAGCGCGACCAAATGCCCAAAGCCATATTTGGTGTCGACCCCTTGGCAGGCGGACGCGTTGCGGATGGCTTTGCACGCGACCATAGCCTGGATTTACCCGAAGATGATTCTGCGGTTGATGAGGTCATCGCTGATCCGTTTTCAGCGGATCATGATCTGCCTGCGCCAGCGTTTGCTGCCGAGGCGGCGAGCGAGATCGGTTCTGAATTCAGTGCCGAGTTCAATACCAAGTTGAATGCAGAGCATGATGTTCATTCAAATGCCGCAGCGCAGGGTGTTGAGGCAAATCCGGATGATGAGAACTTTGCCCGCGATGAGAGTGTGGCTGAGCAATCCCAACCCATACCCAGTGAGATTGAGGCGTTTGCCGCAGCAACGGACGCCATGGTTGCCGAGATTTCAGCGGCTGATCCCGTTACCGAAGTGGCAATTGACAACCTTGCTACGCTTGCTGACCAGGCTGGTAATGCGAATGAGACGGACGGCGCTATTGCGCAGACCGATATCGAAGCAGTAGCGAGCACGCAAGTCGCTGCTGAAGACGGTGTAGACAAGTATAAAGAAACTGCCTCAGCGCTGGCCACCGAGCCACATCTACTGTCCGAGACGCTATCAGCGCAGGCAGCCGAACTAATCGAAGATACTTTGCTTGATAACGAAGCAGTCGCAAAAAAAATTGAAGCAGTGCGTGCCGAGGCCTATGCGAAAGGTTTGGAAGTTGGTCGTGGCGAAGGTCGTGAAGCTGAGCGCCCAGTCGCGCATCAGCAGGGCTATGACGAAGGTTTAGCGGCTGGCCTGGAACAAGGCCGTGCCGAGACGCAGACCGATGAACAAAAACGTCAGCAAGCCGAGCATCAAGCCAAGCTGGATCAGTTGCAGTCGGTGATAGATCAGCTGCAGCAGCTGGCTTTTAACCCGGATGCCTTGTTCGAGCCCATGAAAAAATTCACCGTGCACCTGGCCGAGCAGCTGGTGCGTGGCGAGCTCACGCAAAGCCCGCAAGCGATATCGCGCTTGGTTGATAACGCGCTGCGCGAGCTGAATGCGGCTGGCGATAAAGCGGTAATCATTCATCTGCATCCAGAAGATCTGGAGTTGTATCGCCCTACCATTGAAAAATACGCCGACAGCTTGATTCTGCGTCCGGATAACCTGCTGGAACGCGGCAGCGTGCGTGTGTCACTCGACGGTAGTGTGGTGGAAGACCTGATGCAGCGTCGGGTTGATGGCGTTAAAAAATCGCTCTCGCAGGCCCCAACGCCCAGCTGGCGCACCGGCGGCAATCGCTTATCTGATCGGCTATCTGATCGGATTCAAACCGGCCAGCCTGTGGATGACGTCACCATTGTTGATAAGCCCGAAGCAGTAACCGACAAAGCCCTGGAGACGGCCGCACCGTCAGATGGTCATGCTTGATTATGCCGAGGTGGTTGATCATCTGATCGCGCACACGCGTGTGCCCCCCGCATGCCACACGGGTACACTGGTGCGTTTGATTGGCATGACCCTTGAAGCGCGCGGTGTCATGGCACCCCTTGGCGCCGTATGCGAACTAGAATCGATTAGCGGTAACCATAAAGCACAAGCAGAGGTGGTTGGCTTCAACGACCAAACCCTGTTTCTGATGCCGTTTACCGAGGCAGTGGGTATTGGCCCTGGTTCCACGGTTCGTGTGCTCACCAATTCTTCTGAAGCGAGTCTGGGCCCTGAGTTACTCGGGCGTGTGATTGATGCCTTTGGTGAGCCGCTGGATGGCGGCCCCAAACCGGATTGCAAAGATAAACTCGCCTTGCTGGGCCTGCCATTGAATCCGATGGAGCGTGGCCCGATTAATCAAGTACTCGATGTCGGTGTCAAAGCCATCAATGGTTTGTTGACGATGGGTCGTGGCCAACGTCTTGGTTTGGTCGCAGGCTCGGGCGTGGGTAAAAGCTCGTTGCTCGGTATGATCACGCGCAATACTGAAGCCGATGTCGTGGTGATTGGACTGATTGGTGAGCGCGGCCGCGAAGTGCAGGCCTTCATCAACGAGGTGCTCGGGCCCGAGGGTCGTACTAAATCCGTCGTCATTGCTTCGCCGGCCAATGTATCGCCCGTGATGCGGCTGAAGGCGACTCACTTGACGCACGTGATCGCAGAGTACTTCCGTGATCAGGGCAAGAATGTATTGATGCTGATGGATAGCCTGACGCGAGTCGCCCATGCGCAGCGCGAGATTGGTCTAGCGATCGGCGAACCCCCCACCGCTAAAGGCTATCCGCCATCGGTGTTTGCACTGCTACCGAATTTAATTGAACGCACCGGTGTTGGTCGACATGGCTACGGCGCGATTACGGCAATCTATACCGTGCTCGCCGAGGGTGATGACGCGCAAGATCCTATTGTAGACATCGCACGTGCCTCGCTCGATGGGCAGGTGATGTTGTCGCGCAAGCTGGCCGATGCCGCGCATTATCCGGCGATTGATCTAAACGGTTCAATTTCTCGGGTGATGCAAGACTTGGTATCGCCGACTGACTTGAAAATGGCGAATCGTATTCGGCGACTGTGGTCGTTGTATCAGCAAAATGAAGATCTGATCTCTGTCGGCGCCTACGAGGCAGGCTCTAACCAGGAAATTGATCTGGCGATTGCAATGCGTGAGCGCATACAAATATTCCTGCAGCAGGATTTGCACGATGGGGTTGGCACTGAAAAGACCTGGCAGGGTATTCGTGAATTGGTCGGCGCCTGAACGGCGCTGAGATGATCATGAAACAAACCACCTGGACCGTGCTCGCTGAAAAAGCACAAGCTGCAGTGCGTGATGCGCAGGAACTGGTGAGTGAAGCGAGGCATCGGGTGGCCAAGCTTGAGCAAAGCCTTGCCCATCTTGATCAACTGCGTGACGACTACATCGTGCGCTACAACGAGGCGCAGAAAGAAGCGCACTCGATATCCGACACCATCACGTACCGAAAATTTTTTGAGCACTTGCGTGGTTTGCGTACCCGCGTTGAGGGTCAGCTGCAAGATGCCAGCCTGAAACTGGCCGACGCCAAGGCCGAGTTGGTGAAAGCGCTGCGGGAGCAGGCCAAAATGGACGCCATGGTCGAGCGCGATGAGCGTAATCAGGCGCTGGCTATCGCCAAGCAAGAGCAACGGGCGATGGATGAGGCGGGGCTGAGGCTGTTTAACGCGCGCTGATATCGGCCCTGTGTTTTGCCAAATTTTCAAGACCTATTTTGATGGTCTACGCCAACGGGCTCTTCGCGGAAAGTTATTGGAGGAGATCAGCTCATTACCACAACCAGCTGCACGATCAGCAAGATAACTACCGCCAGCCCCATCGTCGCCAGCGACCAGGTACCACTCAGTGGGCCACGCACACCGATAGCTGCGCTGACAACATTTGAAAACCTGCTTACCCACCTCTCCAGTGGTGAGCATAAGCCGATGATAGTGATGCGCCATTGAGCCAGCCAGCTCGCAGTGCCGGGTAGCGCTCTACGCCAAAACCAATCGGTATCGAGCGTAATGGTTGGCGTGCGTTTCAAGTAGCCCAGCAGTACAAAAAACGCCAAGCCAGAGAATAACAACAGCTGCAACTGTGCGATCACATGCCCTGCTGTGTAGGGCGCATAGTTCACTTCAAACGGCAGCAGCCGGTACAGCAGCTCTGGCCAAACACCGATCACGATACATAGCGCCGACAGAATCAGCATCGCCAAGCGCATGGAGAGTGCCGGCTCGGCAGGCCGCAAGCCGGAATCTTTTTGGAAGAATACAAACCACGGAAACTGGATACCTGCATGAAGAAACACACCTGCTGACGCCGCTGTCATGAGCAGCCACACCCATAACAAGTGACCATCGGCCGCTGCTTGGGTCACCATCGACTTGGATACAAAACCTGACGTTAATGGGAACGATGAACTCGCCAACGCTCCAATGCAGGCACAGACCGTGGTCAGTGGCATGCTGTGAAACAGCCCGCCAAGCTCAGAGCACTTGCTTCGCGCCGTTTGCATCAACACCGCACCAGCCGACATCAGCAGTAGGGCCTTGTAAATAATGTGGGTGAAGGCGTGAGCGGCGGCACCATTGAGTGCCATCTCAGTGCCAATGCCAATACCCGCCACCATGAAGCCGACCTGGTTGACGATCGAGTAGGCAAGAATGCGACGCATATCGTTTTCGAGCAGCGCATAGACGATGCCGTAGAACACCATGAACAAGCCAATCCAGATCAGGATCTCATTACCTGGAAATCCGCGGATCAGCGTATACACAGCAGTCTTGGTCGTGAACGCCGACAAAAACACCGTGCCGCTCCACGAGGCTTCAGGGTAAGCGTCTGGTAACCATGCTGAAAAGGGCGGCGCGCCCGCGTTGACCAGCATGCCGGCGAGAATCAGAAGATTGGAAAGATTATCAGCGCGCATTGCGCTGAACTCGAGACCCGCACCAGATTGTACGTGTCCTGCTATGCCAGCAAATAACAAAACGCCGCCCAAGATATGGATCAGTATGTAGCGCTGCGCAGCGCGTCCGCTGGCGGTTGTACCACTACTCCACAGTACCAAGCTCGAGCCGATCGCCATCAGCTCCCAAAACACAAATAGCGTGAGCAGATCACCGGCGAAGCAAACACCAATCGCGGAACCCGCATAGCCATAAGCCGCGGCGATCTCCAAGCGGCTGGGTTGGTTGAGCGCGTACAGGCCACCGACCGCTGCCATGAGCGCAAAGATGGTGGCAAACAAGCGAGACAATGCGTCGCTACGAATCGGGGTTAACAACTGATCCATAAAACTCAGCTGGTGTGCGACGCCGTCGGGAATCTGCCAAACCAGAAACAAGGCAAGCAGCGGCAGACCCAGTTGTAAGCCCGTACGTAGCCTTGGCGCACATAGCGACATCAGCATGCCGCCGATGATCAACACCAGGCCCGGGTGGAGGAGCAGATTACTCATGCGCTTTACCCACGCTCTCTGCATCACCGTGTGCCTCACCGTGTGCCTCACCAGATGCGCTAATGGCTGCTCCAGAAGCCAGAGACTCTGAATCTTCTGATGTATAGAAAGTGTCCGCGCGCTTCAGCCAAAGCCCAAGTAGCTTGGCGAAAGCCACCATAGCCGCGCAGGCAACGAAGCCATACAGCGCATTGAAGCCCGCAAGCGACTCAATCTCGAAATGCCCATGTATCGGCCAGACAAACTCGGCAAGCACGGTAACAACAAGCACGATAATGAAACCTATCCAGAGCTTGCGATGGTTTGCAGGGCGATCGAGCCAATGGGGTTTCGTCACGATAGCCTCCTTCAATTCAGACCACTCGCCAGCGACAGCAGCGCATCGGCTAAAAAGAACAGCAGCAGCGTTAACCCGGCGGTGAAAACAAGTGCGATACGCATGGATAGCGGGGCATCGCCATGGGCTGCCTCGTGACTTTGGGCTTGATCACTTTCAACGCTCACACCCGAGAAAAAAACGTGATAAACAATCGGCAGGAAATACGCTGCATTGAGCAGCGTGCTGATAATGATGGCTATCACCGCAACCGTACTACCGAAGGTACTTTCAGCGGACATGGCACCGGACAGCATGAACCATTTCGAGACGAAGCCGACCGTGGGCGGCAGTCCGATCATGGACAGCGCTGCAACAGCAAACGCTGTCATGGTCCAGGGCATACGACGACCCATACCGCGCAATTCACTCACCAGCGTTTTGTGGGCGGTGGTGTAGATCGCGCCGGCGGCGAAGAACAGCGTAATCTTTCCGACCGCATGTGCTGCAATGTGCAGTACAGCCGCCATGACAGACAGCGGACCCAGCAGAGAGACTGACAGGGTCACGTAAGACAGCTGGCTGATGGTGGAATAGGCAAGACGCCGTTTCAGATTGTCGGCATTCAGCGCGACTACCGATGACGCGACGATGGTGAAAGCAGCAAGCAGCGTTAACCAATCCGTGACGCCACATTGTTGCAAGTGCTGAGTACCAAACACATACACAATCAGCTTCACGATGGTGAATACACCTGCCTTCACCACGGCCACCGCATGCAGCAAGGCGGATACCGGTGTGGGCGCTACCATCGCATTAGGCAGCCATCGGTGCACCGGCATGAGCGCCGCTTTACCAACGCCGAGCATGCAGAGCGCCAGCAGACCCAAGGTCAGTAGTGGCGAGGCTTTATCGACCAGAAGACCACCGGCAATGAAATCGGTGCTGCCAGTCACAAACCAAATCGCAATCATGGCGGGCAGCAGCAGACAAATAGACGTGCCCATCAGCGTACCGAGATAAATTCGTCCTGCGCGCCGCGCGGCTTCATCACCATGGTGCGTGACTAGCGGCCAGGTGGCGAGTGTCAGCAACTCATAAAACAAGAACAAGGTAAAAAAATTACCAGCCAGTGCAATGCCCATGGTGGAAGCAATGGATAGCGCAAAGCAAGCGAAGAAGCGGGTCTGGTGTTGCTCGTCATTGCTGCGCAAATAGCCGACCGAGTAAATGATGGCAACCACCCACAGCACAGAAGCAATCAGCGCGAACAAGATACCCATCGGCTCCGGCGTAAAGACGATCGCGAGCCCGGGCATGATCTCGCCAATCACCAGCGTCGTGGCGTGGCCATTCACAAAAGCATGCGTGAGAAAGCCGACGCAAACAACCAGTAGCAGGGCAGCGATTAAGCCGATAGCTTCACGCAGATTGGGCGTTTTATCGGCGAGGACAATACCCGCCACAGCCAGTGAGGGGATGATCAGGCACAGCACTAGCAGGATGTCGGTGCTCATGGTGTGACCCCACCAACACCACTCAGAAGCACCTTGGCAGCGGCGCTGGCAGCGCCCAAACTAAAGCGGGTATCCAAACCAAAGTAGAGCGTCGCAGCGCACAGTACCGTTGTTGGCAACGCCATCGTCAGCACGGGCTTGCGCTGCAAGTGCGCGCCGGCGTCTGGTTCTTGTAGATAAGCGACCTCAACAAACTTCCACACATAGGCCACCGCAAGCATCGACGACACCACGATCACAAACGCCAGCCACCCATGGCCTGCCTCAAGCGCGGCGAGTACCAGATACCACTTGCTGATAAAGCCACTGGTGCCCGGGATACCAATGAGCGATAAACCACACAGCAGCAAACCCGCCGAGGTCAGCGGCATCAGCCGCCCGATACCGCGCAAGCGCGAGAGATCGGTGCTGCCGATGGCGTACATAACAATACCGAGCAGCAGAAATGTCGCGCCCTTGGTGATGCCATGATTAAAAATATGCAGCAGCGCAGCGGTTAATCCGGTGTCATTGCTGATGCCAACACCCAGCATGATGTAACCGACTTGGGCAACGCTGGAAAATGCGAACAGGCCTTTGAGATCCGACTGCGCGATGGCAATTGCGCTGGCGACAAACATGGCCGCGATAGCCAGCGCCATCAGTAGCGGCAGAATGCCTGCCTCGTTCAGTCTGGGCAACCCGAAAACATCAAAGTAAAAACGTAGCAGCACATAGATCGCCACCTTGGTGGCGGTAGCCGCTAAAAATGCGGAAACTGCTGAGGGCGCATCCGCATAGGCATTCGGTAACCACTGATGCAGCGGGAATAGGGCCAGCTTCAGCGACAGCCCAATCGATAAAAATGCCAGCGCGGTATAGACCGCGCGGCTAGGCGGTAGTGTGCTGAGCCGCGTACCCATGTCCGCAATATTGAGCGAGCCGGTGAGTAGGTACAGCAGCCCAATACCAACAACGATCAGTGTTGCACCAATCGTGCCCATCATCAGATACTGAAACGAGGCGACCAAGGCTTGCCGACGACGACTTAGCGCGATCAACACATAAGTCGATAAGGACGAGATCTCCAGAAACACAAACACATTGAAGGCATCGCCGGTGATTGTGATACCGAGCAGACCCGCAAGACACAGCGCAAACATGGTGTGAAACAAGTAATGCTGCTGCTGGTGCATATCATGCTCGATACTGTGCAGTGAGAACGGCACTACCAGCGCCGCGGTACCCGAGATCAGCACCAGGATGAAGGCGTTCAGACTATCAACACGGTACTCAATACCCCACGGTGGCGGCCATGCACCGATGGCGTACGAGATCACCGAGCCGTCGCTGACTTGTAGCCAGAGCAGAACCGAGATAGCGAGGCTGAGCCAAGACACCACCATCATCAAGGCCCACGCCAGATGGCGCTGGCGAATCAGTAGCGCGATCGGCGCACTGACAAGCGGTATGACGACCTGCAAGGCCGGCAGATGATTGCTCAGGCTCATGCGTGTCCTGTGGTGCTGGTATTGGCCTTGTCTTCTGCCAGTACCTCGTCTTCTTCAATACTGCCGTAGGCTTCACGGATTCGAACAACCAGGGCCAAGCCGAGCGCCAGAGTTGCAACGCCAACCACGATGGCGGTGAGTATCAGGACATGAGGCAGCGGGTTGGAGTACACCGAGTAGCCGGTTGCCAAAACGGGCGCGGTACCGCCGATGAGTTTGGCAGGGCCGATGTACAGCAAGTACACCGAGCTTTGGAAAATGCCGAGGCCAATTAGTTTCTTGATGAGATTGCCGCGCGCAATCACGATGAACAAACCTGCGGTCATGAGCAGGTAAGTGACGATATAGGTAAAGTACGCAGCAAAGCTCATGTGGGTGCTTATTCTTCGTCTTGGTCGACGTCACCGCGACCGGCAAACATGTAAAAGATTTTCAGCATGACGCCGCACACGGTAATTGCCACCCCGATTTCTACCCAAAAAATACCGCGGTGTTGACCGTAAATAGGGTCGTGATCCAACACTGAATAATCAAGATAAGCACCGCTCAACAACAGGCTGGCAATGCCAACGCCCGCATAGATCAGTACGCCGATTGCCATCATTGCCTCGACCAGGCGCTCGGGCAGAATTTTTTTGGCGGCGTCTAATCCGGATATTAGGCCGTGAAGAATGATGCCGGCTGCGAAGATCACCCCCGCCTGAAATCCCCCACCGGGCCCGAAGTCGCCGTGAAACTGCACGTAAAGCGCAAACAGCAGAATGAACGGAATCAGCAGTCGGGCAATGACTTGCAGGATCGGGTCATGACGCATCGCTTGCCCCCGATGACGCATGCTTCAGCCGTTGTTGGCGTCGACGACGTAGTAGCGCAATCACACCCGCGCCAGCTGTGAAGACCACGGTTGTTTCGCCCAACGTGTCATAACCGCGATAGCTGGCTAGCACGGCGGTCACGATGTTGGGTACATCAATTTCTTTGGTCGAGTCGATCAGGTATCGCGGTACCACATGCTGGTGCAGAGTCGCCGCAGGATCAGAAAACTCCGGTAGCCCAACCATCCCCACCATGAGCAGCGCGGCCAGCGCACCCGATACCATCAGCTTGCGCCATGGGTGGCGCATGGGCTTGGAATCCTCCCAGCCACAGAGTCGCAAAGCACCCAGCAACAAAACCGTTGATATCCCTGCGCCCACTGCCGCTTCCGTCATCGCCACATCCACGGCATCTAATACGAACAACACAGTAGCCATCAAAAAACTGTAGACGCTGGTGAGCACCACGACGCCGAACAAGTTACGGCCGGTGATGATCAGGCCAACAGCCACCAGCATCATCAGCATCGGCACCATCAGCAGCAAGTAATCAAGCCACTCATTCATACGGAACGGTCCTGTGAGCGATCATGCTGTAGCACGGGCTTCAAGCCGCGCAGCATGGCAACGTGTGCGATGGCATAGGTAGCAGTGGGGCCCGCGATAAAAATCAGCACGCCCAGTATCAGTAGTTTGACGGTGACCAGCGACAACCCGGCCTGCAGCATCAACCCGATCAGGATGAGCCCTGCGCCGAGTGTCTCAGTGACGCTCGAGGCATGCATGCGAGTAAACACATCCGGCATACGCAGCATACCGACCGCACCGACGACGCAAAAAAAGCCACCGGCGATCAATAGCACCCATGAGAGCCCATCGATGAGTACGGAAGGCATCATGATGACGACCGCGTTGTGGGTGGTGTACGTTTACCGTCGTCACCCAAGTCGCTGTATTTAAAAAACTTCAGTACGGCGATGGTGCCGATGATGTTCAGCAGACCGTATACCAAGGCAAGGTCAAGAAACTCAGGCCGGCCTCTGACAAAACCCACCACCGCCAGTAACAGCATCGACACCGTGCCGATTGAATTGGCGGTTTGCAGTCGATCGAAAACTGTTGGTCCGAGAATCAGCCGGATGATCATAAGCACGAGTGTCATCAGCAGCGCCAGCGTAGCAGCCACGAACATGCTCATGCTTGCTCCAACTGCGTTACACGTCGATCGGTTTCGGAGTCAATATCACCTTCAGCCCCGGTGCTGGTTAGTCCGTGTACCAGCATGCTGTCCAGGCTGGCCTCTATGGTGTAGGTGCCGGGGGTCAGCGTAATCGAGTTGGCATGGATCACCAGACCACTGAGTGTTTTTTGGGTGGGGCGGAAACGTACCAGCGTTGGGCTGATCGGTAAGGATGGATGCAGAATAATCCGGGTCACTTGCCATGATGATTTGATGATCTCAAGCAGTAGCCAGAAAAGATAAGCTACCGAACCCCAAAAACGTTTAAGGCCGCTATCCTGCGTTTCCAGCAAACCCATGCGGTGCGCCATCCAGCTCACTGCCATCGATGAGCCCAAGCCCGCGGCCAGTAGAAACGGCGTGAACATGCCGGACATCAGCACCCACAAGACAAACAGGGTGAGCGTCAGAACCAAGGGTCTGAGAATCTTCTTGTTCACGGAGATCGCGGCAGGCTTCGAAAACCTGCGGATCTTATCAAACCTTCATGGCGAAGGTGAGTATCTTGTGGATCGGATGTTTCATTTATTACTAACCCACTTAGTGCTTGCTTAAAGCACCATCATTTTTTCTTGCGTCATGTCTTTCATGGTGTGGCCAATACCGCCAATGCCGTAGCCTGATTGGCGGCGGCCGGCGAACGGCATCCAGTCCACACGAAACGCGGTGTGGTCATTCATCATCACCGCCGAGGCATCCAATCCACGAAATGCCTGCATCGCAAAATCCAGACGATTACTAAACACCGAGGCCTGGAACGCATACGGCAGGCTATTGGCCATGCTGATGGCTTGCGCAGGCTCGTCGTAGCTGTACACGCACACCACCGGCCCGAATATCTCGCTGTTAGATACACGGCAGTTTTGTGGTGGGTCGAGCAGTACGGTCGGCGCATAGGTGGTGGGGCTGAGTGTCTGGCCACCACATAACTTGTGCGCCCCCATACCAACCGCTTCATCAACCCATTCTGCAACGCGCGTCACTTCACGTGGCCGGATTAATGGGCCGCACTCGGTTGCTTCTTCAATCGCATTACCCACCACCAAGCGACTGGCATGCGCAGCGATACCTTCGGCTAGCGCAGCGGCTTGCGATCGGGGTGCAAACACGCGCTGCACAGAGACACAGACTTGGCCTGAGTGATAGAAGCCACCCTTGACCAGCTTGGGAATCATCATCGCGCTATCCACACCGCTATCCACAATCACGGGTGCGGCACCCCCATGCTCGAGCGCGCAGCGGGTGCCGGGTGCGAGTTTGGCGCGCAGCATCCATCCCACTTTGGCCGAGCCGATAAAACTAAACAATGCAACACGTGGGTCTGTCACCATGCGCTCTGCACTGGCCAAGTCACACGGCACAAACCGGCACCACGCAGCAGGTAAACCTGCTTGAATCAGCAGATCAACAAAGGTCTTGCAACTGAGCGGCGTATCGTCGGCTGGTTTGACCAGTACCGGGCAACCGACTGCAACCGCCGGTGCGACCTGATGCACAATCAGATTCAGTGGATGATTAAACGCTGACACCGCTACCACCACGCCGATCGGCTCACGCGTTGTAAACGCCAGCCTGCCCGCAGCCGCTGGCGTTAAACCCATCGGTACTTCACTGCCCACCAGATGGCCGAGTTCTTTGATGCAGAGCTCCACACCATCGATCGCGCGCGCTACTTCTACCCGCGCATCAATCAGTGGCTTACCACCTTCATCAGCGATCAGATGCGCTAACTCGGCGGCGCACTCGCTCATTAGCTTGGCGCAGTTTTTTAAGATGGCGATACGCTGATGCACCGGCAGCCATTGGCTACGATCACGGCTGAGCTGATGCGCGTCTGCCAGCCAGCCATCAATGCTGTTCCAGGGCACCAGATCAACACTGCCGATGGGTTTTTGGTCAAACGGATTGACGACTTCAAGTGTGCTCATGACGTTCTCTTTAACTAGTGTTCGGCGTGCAGCGCGTGGTTTTTGCGCAGATCGTCGATTAACAGCTTGCGATTCATCGAGTAATCGACCGGGCAATCAATCAGATGCACACCGCCGTCGGCGAAGGCTTTGGCGACGACGGTTTTAAACTCAGCGGCGCTCTGTATACGATGGCCATGCGCGCCATAGCTATTCGCATACGCCACAAAATCCGGATTACCGAACTCCAGCCCCCAATCCGGCATGCCGGCGCCGGCTTGCTTCCAGCGAATCATGCCGTACGAGCCATCATTCAGCACCAGCACGACCAGATTCAGTTTCAGGCGAACGGCCGTCTCGAGTTCCTGGCTATTCATCATGAAACCGCCGTCACCACAGATCGCCATCACATACGACTCCGGGTGCAGCATCGACGCCATCATCGCCGAGGGTAAGCCGGCACCCATGGTAGCTAATGCGTTATCCAGCAAAATCGTATTCGGTTGATGCGCCGGGTAGTTACGCGCAAACCAGATTTTATAAACACCATTATCAAGCGCGATGATGTCATGGTCGCGCATCACAGAGCGGATATCTTTCACCAGCCTTTGCGGCAGTATCGGGCAGCGATCATCATCTTCGGCTTCTGCAATACGATGTTCGACATCAGCTTTCACTTGCTTGAACAGCGTGAGGTCAACTGACAGTTTGCCCTGCAGCATGCGCGTGAGGTGGCTGAGCGATAGCGCTAAATCGCCCACCACTTCGACTTGCGGGAAATAGACTTGATCCACTTGTGCCGCACGGTAGTTCACATGCACCACGGTTTGGCCTGCGGGCTCCATGAAGAAGGGCGGTTTTTCTACTACGTCATGACCGATATTGATAATCAAGTCGGCCTGATGAATATACGCGTGCAGGTAATCATCATCCGACAGCGCTGCGGTACCTAAATAGAGTGGTGAAGATTCATCCACCACGCCTTTACCCATTTGCGTGGTGAAGAAGGGTATTTGCAGCTGATGTACAAAATCATGAATCGCGCCACGCGCGCGTTTGCGATTCGCACCGGCACCCACCAGCACTAGCGGGTGTTTGGCTTTGATGATCAGCTCAGCAACCGTCTCGAGCACCGCATCTGAGGCTTCTGCGTAGTAGCGCGGGTGCGGTGGTATAGGATGCGCGTCGCACAGCTCTGCAGCAATATCCTCCGGTAGCTCGAGCAGCACGGCACCCGGGCGTTCTTCTTCCGCAAGACGAAAGGCCTCGCGCACGAGCGCTGGAATCGTGTTGCCATTCACAATCTGCCGCGCCATTTTGCAGATCGGTTTGAACAGCTGCACGACATCAATAATCTGAAACTGCCCCTGCTTGGATTTTTTGATCGGCTTTTGTCCGGTGATCATGATCATCGGGAAAGCACCCAAGTGCGCGTACGCTGCGGGCGTGGCGAAGTTGGTTGCGCCTGGGCCGAGTGTAGCCATACACACACCAGCTTTGCCGGTGAGGCGCCCATAGGTCGCGGCCATAAACGCTGCGCCTTGCTCGTGGCGGGTGAGAATCAGGCGGATTTTTCGGGAGGTACGAAGCGCGTCGAGCAGGTCAAGATTCTCTTCGCCCGGCACAGCAAACACATACTCGACGCCTTCATTCTCCAGCGCCTCGACAAATAATTCCGATGCCTTGCGCTGATGCGCGTGTTCCCCCGATGTCGTTACCATGATTAACTGCCTCCCTGGTCAGAGCATGGACTCGGTTGTCCATGCCGTTTGATTATTATTTTGCTACTGACGGCTCATCATTGTTTTCACTCGGCGGTGCTACCGCCTTCGCTTCTCCCTCGGCAGCTGGTTCAACCACCGCAGGTGGATCAGCCACCGGTGTTGAGGGCGCCATCACCATGCCTAGTGGCGATACACCTATCCAGCGCACATGCAGCACCATCATGAATATCACCCAGACCACGGTACCGACTGCAACAGTTAATCCGGTGCGCGCGGCTGTTCCGGCCGGATAGCGGGTGCCGTTGGCACGATCGCGCTTGCGCGAGTACACAAAACTCGCCACGGCCCAGATCAGGAAGCTGCCAAACAGCAGCGCCTCGGCCAAATTACCATTCGCCAGCAGGTGCGTGAAGGCCCAGGTTTTGACGCCAGCGACCATCGGATGCCCGACCTTGGCCTTGATGCTGTTGCCCGGTACGTAAGCGGCGGTGATCAGCACAAACGCGATCAGCGTCAGGGGAATTGTCAGATAGTAAGCCCACAGCGGTGCTGTCCAGAGGGGTAAGGGGTAAGCGCGTGCCTGCCCATAACCAATAACGATCAGCACAAAGCCGGCGATCGAGACCACTGTAATCAAGCCTTTCCAAGCGTTTTCGCCGAAACGGCTAATCAGGCTGCTGCGCGCAGAATCAGCCAGCATACGCGTGGAGTGCGCTCCCAGAAAAAGCACGATCCCGATGATCAGTAAGGCCATGGTGATTTCTCCGTACAATAAGACTCGCCGAGTTTAACCGAGAATAAGAACCACTCTCGTGAGGCTGCTTGCGGTATTCGAGGCCCGCGCCGACTGTCTTTTTATTGTTTGCGGCACCGCCGCCTTGCCATCGACCAAAAGAAACAGTTTCCAGGACCTAGTCCATTATTACAGCCGGAGAAGCCTGACATGTCTGCAGCCAACCGAACCCGCCAGATCATCGCCGCCGTGATCGGTAATGCGCTCGAGTGGTACGACTTCGTGATCTACGGCTTCATGACCGTGATTATTTCGCGCTTGTTTTTTCCGGCAGAGAGCGAGTACGCCTCGTTGCTGATTGCGATGGCCACGTTCGGTGTCGGGTTTTTCATGCGTCCGGTCGGTGGCGTACTGATTGGGCTTTATGCTGATCGTCATGGGCGCAAGGCGGCGCTGCAATTAATCATTCTGCTCATGACCATCGCCACTGCGATGATTGCGTTTGCGCCAACCTATGCAGCAATTGGTATCGCCGCACCCGCCATCATGGTATTGGCAAGGTTGCTGCAAGGTGCGGCGACGGGTGGCGAGTTTGCAAGTGCCACCTCATTTCTGATCGAGAGCGCACCCCCCGAGCGGCGTGGTTTTTTTGGGTCGCTGCAAATGGTCGGCCAAAGTATTTCAGCGCTCACCGGTGCCACCGCCGGCATGCTGGTCACGCAAGGACTAACGCCAGAGCAAATTGATAGCTGGGGCTGGCGCTTGCCGTTTTTGTTTGGTTTGCTGATCGCGCCGGTCGGGCTGTGGATGCGACGCCATTTGTCAGAGACCGAGGAGTTCCTCGCCGCCAAGGATGACATCACCCAGCATCTGGGCTTGATGGCAGTACTGCGCGAGCATTTGCGTGATGTGCTGGTGTGTTTCGGCTTGGTGGTGTCATCGACCATCATGTTTTATGTGGTCCTGATCTACATGCCCACTTATGCCAAGACACAACTGAATATTCCGCTTAAAGAAGCGTTCACGGCGCAAGTAGCGGGGCTGGTTTTTTTAACGGTGCTGATCCCTTTATTTGGTGTGTTATCCGACCGTATCGGCCGTCGAATCGTACTGATGATGGCAGCGATGTTGTATTTGTTGTTGACCTATCCCCTGATGGATTGGTTATTAGCTGAGCCCTCACTGATGCGGCTGGCGACTATGCAGATCGTGCTGTGTAGTGCGATCGCTGTGGGGTTTGGTGCGATATCTACGGCCTTGGCAGAGCAGTTTCCGGTACGGCAGCGCTCAACAGGTTTGGCGCTGGCCTACAACGTCGCCGTCATGATCTTCGGCGGTTTTGCGCAGCTGATCGTGACCTGGCTGATTAAAGAAACCGGTTCTTTGTTGGCGCCATCGTTTTACGTGATGTTTGGAGCGTCGGTCGGTTTACTGTCGGCTTGGTTTATCACCGATCGTCGTCCGCAGCCGGCGACAGCCTAAAAGACAACGGCGTCAGCAAATCGTAAAAATTTGAGCAAGAAAAACGGTAAAAATCGTACGGCAGAATCTGCATAAACGTGACGCCTCAAAAATTCGATTCAAGGAGATCAATCACATGCGCTACCTGAATTATTTGGTGCTGGCCGTCACACTGCTGATGGCTCATACGGTATCGCATGCAGATGAAGGCCCAATCTACGGGCCCGAGCTGGAGGGGTTTGATTACCCCTTGCCGGTACAGCGCTTTGCGTTTCAGTCGCAGCGGCAGCAAGTACACATGGCGTACCTGGATGCGCAACCCGAGCGTGCCAATGGCCGTACTGTGGTCCTGCTACATGGTAAAAATTTTTGTGCAGCGACCTGGGAAGGCACCATGCGCTTTTTACAAGCGAATGGCTTTCGCGTGATCGTGCCAGACCAGATTGGTTTCTGTAAATCGAGTAAGCCTGCGTCGTATCAGTACACCTTTCAGCAACTTGCGCATAACACCAAAGCCTTGCTTGACTCAGTCGGTGTGAAGCGTTTTATCGTGATGGGTCACTCGACCGGCGGTATGCTGGCGACCCGCATGGCGTTGATGTTTCCGCAGAGCGTAGAGCGGCTGGTGATGGTGAATCCGATCGGCCTGGAAGACTGGAAAGCCGAAGGCGTACCTGCGCTATCACTCGATCAGTGGCACGCGCGTGAGCAGCAACTCACGGCAGAACGCATTCGTCATTATGAGCGCGTAACCTACTACGTGAATGAGTGGCGGCCTGAGTACGAGCGATGGGTACAGATGATTGCTGGAATGTTTCGTGGACCAGGGCGTGACATCGTCGCCTGGCACTCGGCGCTTACTTACGACATGATTTTTACCCAGCCCGTGCTCTACGAGTTCGGAAAGCTACAGGTGCCCACGCTGCTGCTGTTTGGCGAACGTGATGGTACTGCTATAGGTAAAGATATCTCGCCGCCCGAAGTCAAAGCAAAGCTGGGTGATTACCCCAAGCTTGCGCGCAGTACCGCTGCCGCGATTCCTGGTTCGGAGCTGGTACTGTTTCCCGAGCTTGGCCATGCACCACAAATGCAAGACCCCGAGCATTTCCATGCGGCGTTAATCAAAGGTCTCAAATGAGCAACGCACCTACAGCACAAGAGCAATTCGATGAGCAGGCTTCCAACATTCTGACTGCTGTGTATCTCACCCCGGATGTCGTCGCTCAGCGTGAAAAAGTACTCGCCTTACTCGAACCCAAACACGGCGAGCGCGCTTTGGATATTGGTTGTGGTCCGGGCCTCACCACCGAGGCGCTGGCACTGGCAGTCGGCGCGTCGACGGAGGTGATTGGAATCGATATTGCAACGCCGATGTTGGCGATTGCGAAGCAGCGCTGTGATCAATATGCGGCAGTCAAGTTTGAGCAGGCTGATGTGATGCAGCTTCCATTCCAAGACGCACAGTTTGATATTGCGCTCGCGTCGCAGGTCTATGAGTACGTTGAACACGTCGACCACGCGCTGCGCGAACTCGCGCGCGTAGTCCGTCCCGGTGGTCGGGTCGCGCTGGTCGATACCGATTGGGAATCGGCCGTGTGGGCGAGTCATGATGATGCCCGCATGCGTCGCGTGCTCGAGACCTGGGACCAACATATCCCGCACCCGCGATTACCGCGGTCACTCAAGCGTCGGCTGCAGCAGGCCGGCTTCGAGCAGATCAGCGTCGAGATCGTACCTTTACTGAATCTAACCTACGATCCCCAAACCTATAGCGTTGGCATGATGACCCTGCTGGGTAACTTCGCGGCAGGGCGTAATGGCTTAACGGCAGAAGACATTGCGGCGTGGCAGGAAGACGCGCGCGCGATTGGTGCTGAAGACGATTATTTTTTCAGCCTTAATCGCTATGTATTTTTGGCTACGCGATCTTGATCAGAAGTGAGAGACACTTCGACCTGGGCCGAGGTGTCGGGTAAGAGCTTCCTACTAACTGCGCCTGAGATTAACGTCTTTAAAGAAGCGTGCCGTAGTGCACGCTTCAGTGACGGAACAGTGCGCGGTTGTTCTTGACGGCGATCGAATGAAAATACGGCGCAAACTGCTGCTCGTTATATTCGAAGGTATGCATGAACCTGTCGAACAGCTCGAGCTCTTGCGTGGCTGGTTCGCGTGTGCTCAGAATCGCATCATACAAATTTACCAGCACGGATAGCTGCTGATCCTTGTCGAGCACACTCTGGCAGTTAACGAGGAACTCATCAATCGAGTTCAGCTTGGTGTAGCGGTTAGCGATTTCCAGTAATTCACGATCGTTTTTTAGTACAGTGACCAAGCGGCTGATTTCATGCGGCTCGATCTTGCCATCGGCATTGATCATATAGATTAACGCTGAAGCAAACGCAATGCGGGGCGTCAGTAGTGGCGCCTCACCGAAGTACTTGGTCAATTGCTCACCGCAGTGCAAGCAGAATTTAGCTTCGGCGCTATGGCCTTCCGTCGTACACGCATGGCAGGTGCGGGTAGTGGTCTCGGACAGCGTTTTGCGGACCGCACGTTGCGCGATCATCTCGGCAGACACAATGCCGGTCGGCACCGCCAAAATTCCCCAACCAAACATCATCATCATCGACGCGATCAGCCGACCAAAGTCCGTATGTGGGGTGATATCACCAAATCCCACCGTGGTGATGGTGGTGATCGCCCAGTAGATCGAGATCGGTACGCTGGTAAATCCATGCTCGGGCCCTTCCACCACATAGAGAAGGGATCCAAGAATGACGACCAAGGAAAAAATAATTGAAATGAACACGCCAATCTTGCGGCGGCTATCAGCCACCGCCATGATCAGCCACTGTAGTTCATCCACATAGCCGGTCATTTTGAGAATGCGGAACAAGCGAAGCAGTCGCAAGATACGCACATCGAGCAGCACATAAGCTTCAGGAACGAACAGCGCGACATAGCTCGGCAGAATAGAAATTAGATCGATAATGCCAAGGAAGCTCTTCGCATAACGAAACGGGTGTGGGCTACACGCCAGACGCGCCAAATACTCAGCGGTGAACAGTACCGTAAACCCCCATTCGATAAAATCAAACGCTGTTTCGAAATCAGTACGCAGCGCCTTCACGCTATCGAGCATGATCACCAGCAGGCTGAGCAGAATCGCCCAGATCAGCAATACATCAAACCGCTGCCCGGCCTTGGTATCAGCCTCGAAAATAATCGTGTACCACTTGAGCCGCCAACCCGATAAGGCTGAGGGGTGGTGACCATCCGGCAGATCGGAGAGCGTTTCCTGATTCATGGCGCAGGGTCCTTGGTACGTCAGCCAGCCTTGGTGCTCGCCTCGTCGTTGGCGGCGTCGTCATCAGATTTCGGTTTCTGGCTTACCCAGGCGCCAATCACTACCACCAGAATAGCGCCTAGAGTACCCGTGAGGCTCAGGTGAACGCCGAGATCATGAAATTGCAGCAGATCCATCGGTAGATTTTGCGTGCTCCAATCGATGATCGCCACATCATGCGAGATCATGGCGCCGCCAAGGTAGCCGAGTAGTGCTGCGCCGAGTGTCACAACAATCGGGAATTTATGCATCACCTTCAAAATAACCGAGCTACCCCAGATCACCACCGGAATACTGACCATAATACCGAACGCCACCAAGATCATTTTATGATCGGCATGCGCTTGCTCTGCGGCCGCAGCGACGGCAATCACGTTATCGATACTCATCACCAGATCGGCCACAATCACCGTCTTGATGGCGGTCATCAAGCGTGTGCCGCCATCAATCTCGTCATCGTCTTCACCCTCATCCAGCAGTAACTTCATGCCGATCCAGATCAGCAAAATACCGCCGATGATTTTCAGGTAGGGCACCGAGAGCAGGGTGACCGCGAATGCAATCAGGACCACACGCAGCACAATCGCGCCTATCGCACCACCGACGATGCCCTTCACGCGCAAATGCTCAGGGAGATGACGGCAGGCTAGTGCGATCACGATCGCGTTGTCACCGCCCAGAAGAATATCGATCAGGATGATCTGACCAACCACTAACCAGTTCAACTGCTGAAAAAATTCAAGCATGCTGTCTCCTGTTCGGCCTCGGCATTTTGCCCAGGTACCTGTATCGTTTTACGCAGGCTAGGCTTTGCCGCGCGCTTTTTCTGCTTTTTCTTCTTCAATCTGCCGACGAATCGCCTCAACCTGATCGTCGCTCATGCCAAACTGCCGCTTCAGTTTTTCAAGTTTGACTTGCTCTTCTTCGGTCACGATGCCGTCGGCCAGTGCCTCGCGAATTTCGGTTTCCATCATCACCTCACGACGCTCGACCTGCGTGGTGTAGGCAGTGGCCACCACACCGGTCAGAATCGCCGCCAAGGCAATCGCTAGTACCTGAGTAATTACGACCAGCACGATACCGAAGGTAGAAACTGGATCCACGTTACCCCAGCCCGAGATAATCGTGAGCAGATACCACTTCATGGTTGTCGGTATCGAGGGGAATACTTCCGGTTGTAAATGCCCTTCAGCGATGTAGATCATCGAAGAGCACAGCAAGCAAGAGATCAGCAGTAGAAACAACGCAGATGTGAATGAATCACGCTCGGCTCTGACGGCTTCGATCAGGTCGGTCAGTGCGCTGTTGTAGCGCGACAGCTTGAAGATACGCATCAGACGGAAAATCCGCAGCACGCGCAGGTCAAGGCCGGGGAATAGCAGCTGCGCGTAAAACGGCACGGTACCGAAGAAATCGATCAAGCCATAAAAACTGAAAATATATTCTTTGCGTCCGCGCCAGCTACCACCTTCTTCCTGGCTGTACTTGACGCCGTAAGACCAAACGCGCAGCACATACTCTACCGAGAAGATCATGACGCTGACGATGTCGAAGATATGAAACTCGGCGGCATAGGCCTCATGCAGCTCATGCACCGATTCAAGGATGATCGCGAGTACATTGAGCACCACCACCGACGCGACGAAAATCTCGCAGATGCGGCTGGCCTTGTTATTGATCGAACCTTCAAGCAGGTCGTAGATACGAGTCTGTAGCGATTTCATCGATGTCATTTCGGCATTTAATTTACCGTTTTTGTAGTGCCGATGCCCTTCTTGATGAGCTCCCCCAACGCCGCATTGATTAATGAATCAATGAGCGGCTATTATAGCTTTGCGTTGCTTGGGATCATCAGAAATATGCGCGTGATGCCAGATAATTAATTACTTGAATGGCATCGCCGGCAAATGCCGGCATTACTCTTTTAATAAAAGTCGGCTGCAACCGGCAAAACAAGATGCAACCCACCTCGAACCCTGCAACCGTTAGCCTGCGCCGCAGCGTCTATAACTTCCTGCTCAACGATCAACAGAGCGAGGGCGCGCGATCTTCGCTGGACCGCTTTCTGTTCCTGCTGATTCTGCTGAACCTGTTCGCGCTGCTGCTTGAGTCGGCGCCGGTGCTTGCTGCCGCCTATGCGAAAGAGTTCTACTGGTTCGATGTGTTTTCTGTCACCATCTTTTCGGTTGAGTACTTGTTACGCATCTACCTGGCACCGGAAGACCCCGAGTACGCAACTGCGAATTCGCCACGCTGGGCCTACATCAGCAGCGCAGTAGGTATTGTTGATCTGCTGGCCATACTGCCGTTTTTCATCGGACTGTTGCTGCCGATTGATTCGCGCGTGCTGCGAATTTTGCGGGTACTGCGAATTCTGAAAATTACGCGCACCCTGAAAGAAGCGATCATCGAGTTCAGGACGTTAAACCAGGGCCGCACCACCCGCCAAAAAGTACACGCCATGCTGTTCCCAAGCGAGTATGGCGGCAAGTTGAACGTGATGCTTGAGGTGTTTCTGATTTTCTGGATCGTCGCCTCGGTATTGTCTATCGTGCTGGAGTCAGTGGAAAGCATTCGGGTACTGTTCGCCCCCCACTTCGCATTCTTGGATGTTGCTTCTTTTGTGGTGTTCGCGATCGAGTACTCGCTGCGGATTTATGCCGCACCGGAAGAAGACCCCTCGCGCAAACCGCTGCTAACGCGTTACCGCTTCTTCTCGTCGTTCTCCGGTCTGCTGGATCTGTTTGCGATTCTGCCCTTTATTCTGGAAGCCGCATTAGGCGGTACCGTCGATCTGCGCTTCTTGCGGATTGTGCGGATGGTGCGGCTACTGAAACTAGGTCGCTACTCATCTGCCAGCGACACCATGTTCGCTGTGATCCGCAAAGAACTGCCGGTACTGATGGCTGCGATGTTCATGATTGCCTTGCTGGTGTTCATGATGGCAGCGTTCGGTTTCTTGCTCGAGCGGGATGCGCAACCGGATAAATTTGAAAATATCCCACAATCGATCTACTGGGCGGTGATTACACTGGCTTCGGTAGGGTATGGTGACATTTCGCCGGTGACGCCAGGTGGCCGTTTCATTACGGTCGTGCTGGCTTTGATTGGTATTGGTATTTTTGCGATCCCTGCCGCTATTTTGGCGTCTGGGTTTACCGATCAGTTACGTTCCAACCGCGAACGTATTAAACAAGAACTACTCGCTATGGGGCGGGAATCGGAATTTGATGCCAACGCGCGGGAAGAATTTATTAAGGCGGCGCGCCAGCATCATCTCTCAAACCATGAGATCGATGAAATGATCAAGCTGATCGAGCAAGGTGATGATCCACTCGAGACACCGGCCGGCGAGTTTGGTGGTTTGACCTTGGCGGCAGAAAACCCGGCGTATGCCTTTGCTCAGTATCGAATGCTGGTGGCGCGTATGAGCGAGCTATCGTCGGTGGCAGATGCCAAGCAGATTGAGCAAGCATTACAACAGCCGGGGCAGGCCACCGAGTTGGAAAAAGCGATTTGGGCGCAGGTCGATCGGAACCGTCCACGCTTTTGAGCGCTACGCGATCATAGTTTTTCATGGGACCAGCGTGAGAAATAAGAAGGCCGCAAAAATCACCAAGTGAATCGCGCCCTGCATGACATTCGTTCGGCCCGAACCCAGCGTGACCGTTCCAACCACAAAGGTGAGGGCCAACAGGGCAATATCTTTGTGGTCGAGCCCGATTAGCAGCTTCAAATCAAATACCACCACGGCGATCACGACCGCAGGTATGGTGAGCCCAATACTCGCGAGTGCGGAACCAATCGCCAGATTCATACTGGTCTGTAATCGGTCTGCGCGCGCCGCGCGCACAGCAGCCCAAGTCTCGGGCATCAGCACAATCATTGCGATGATGATACCGACCAAGGCCTTCGGTGCATTCGCTTTCATCACGAACATTTCGACCGTTGGTGACAGTAGCTTGGCAATACCCACCACGCTCACCAGCGACACAATCAGTAACAAGAAACTTATCCAGGCTTCAGCCGAGGTGGGCGGATCCGCATGCACATTTTCATCGGCCATAGATTCAGCCGGCAAAAAATAATCGCGATGACGTACCGCCTGAATAAAAACAAATACAAGCCAAAGCGCCAGCGAAGAAGCAGCAACAAATACCAACTGCGAGTCTGTGTATGAGCCCTCTGCCGAGCTGGTGGTGAAGGTGGGCATCACCAGCACTAGCGTAGATAAAGCGACCAGGGCGGCGAATCCTGAGCCGGTACCCTCAATACGAAAGGTTTGCTCGCGATGGTGCAGGCCGCCGATCAGGACACAAAGTCCAACTACCCCATTACAAATAATCATGACTGCGGCGTAAACCGTATCTCTGGGGATGCTTGCAGCGCTCGCGGCTTTGGTCAGCATTAATGAAAGAATCAGCGCAACCTCGATCACGGTGACTGCGAGTGCCAGCACCAGCGTGCCATAAGGTTCGCCGACTTTTTACGCGATGACCTCGGCGTGGTGAACAGCGGCTACCACCGCCGCCAATAACGCGGCGACTTTAATCAGCTCGAATATGGCGGAGCTATCACTCGTCAGGCCAGCCACCAGCACTGTAGCCGCCAGTGCCGGTACCCATAATGGCCATTGCCTTAAAATGACGGATTGATTTAGCATGACCTTTTCACAAAAATTGTTTTCTAATTCACCATAACATAAACATGGGCGAAATGAGATATTCGCTAGAACAATTAAGTTCGAATAAGGAGAAAAACAATGGAGCGGTTTGATCTGGTGGTGATAGGCGGTGGTCCCTCGGGTTTTGCAGCGGTGATGCGCGGGCTGGATTTTGGCAAGCGCGTCGCGCTGGTTGAGAAAGCCAAGGTAGGTGGCGCAGGTATTTTCAATGGCGCGCTATCGTCAAAAACCTTGTGGGAGATGTCGGAGGCCTACCTGCAAACGCGCCAAACCAATCACGGTTACACCGTGCATGACTGCGAGTTGAGTTACCCGGCCGTGATTCACGAGATGCATCATGCGGTCGGCGAGAAGCACCGTCAATTACGCGAGCAACTGAATTATTTCCGCCGCAGCGGGCATTTATCCGAGTACCACGGCCATGGCAAGCTGCTGGATGCCAACCGAATCGAAATTACGCTCAACGATGGTGGCACCGAGATCATCCATGCCGACCATATCGTGCTCGCGATTGGTAGCCGCCCGCGGTATTTGCCCGAGATTCCCATCGATGAAAAAACCATACTCACCAGCGATGGGATTGCAAGTTTGCCGGATTTCCCGCGCAGTATTGTGATTCTGGGTGCGGGTGTGATCGGCTGCGAATTTGCGACGATTTTTTCGAACTTCGGTCGTACCAAGGTGTATTTGATTGATAAAGAAGATCGCATCCTGCCGTTCGAGGATGAAGATATCTCGCACACCCTGGCGGCGAATCTTGAACAACACGGCGTGGTGATTCACCACAATGCCTCATTGGCCTCGATGAAAGTGGTCGACGGCAAAGTGGAGTACGTGCTTGACTACAAAGACGGTCGCCATGAAACCTATGTGGTCGACAACGCGCTGGTATCAGTTGGCCGCGTGGCGAATACCGATGGCTTGGGTCTGGAGAATGCCGGCGTTAAGTTGAATGAGCGCGGCTATTGCATAGATAATGATACGCAGACCACGGTGCCGAACATCTATGCCGTGGGTGACTTTACTGCCGATATCTCACTGGTGAATGTCGGCGAGCTTGAGGGGCGTTATGCGGTTGAGCGTATCTTTGGCAAACCCAAGCATGAACTCATCTATGAAAATATCTCCACCATCATGTTCCTTAACCCGGAGGTGGCGGCGGTTGGTTTGAACGAGACCCAGGCCAAGAAGAAAAAGATCCCGTATCGAATGGCGGTGATGAATTATCGCTATATCAACCGCGCGATTGCGATGGGTAAGACCGGCGGCTTTTTCAAGATACTGGTGTCGGATGACGATGAAATGAAAATCCTCGGCATGCGCGTTATGGGCAATCATGCGTCAAGCACCAGTCAGGCGATTGCGCTGATGATTGCGATGAATGCGGGGATTGAAGTGTTAGCTGAGTTGATTTTTCCGCATCCGTCCGTACCCGAGGGCATACAGGAATGCGCGCGTATGTTGATGGGTAAATCTATCGTCAAGCCCGAGGTGTTCAATCTGGATCTGCGTAGCTACCGCGTTGATGCGAATGGTCGGGTGTCGGATTTATTCCCGGCAGTGGCGGCGTGATAAGTCTCTAATGGGGTCATCCCGGCGAAGGCCGGGATCCAGAGCTATTGGTCGAGGTAATTACTCGCCAGCCGAAATATCCCGCACTTTGCGCTGATATTTTTCTTCAAACTCTTTGCGTGCTTCGTCCATCATCTCGCGCGCCTGCGCCTCAGACAAGCGGTACTGACGGCGCAGACGGTCAAGCGTATCGGTCTCGGCTTCGGTAATGACGCCATCGGCCAAGGCCTCGCGTAGTTGCTGACCGAATGCGGCTTTCTTGCGACCGAGCTGGTTCGAGAAAGCTGACGCCACAATACCGGTCATGATCGCCGACATACATACGCCCAGGAAGCCGGTGAGCAGGGCGATGATGTCGCCGACTGCGGTAAGTTCTTCGACGTTACCGTAGCCTGAGGTAATCGTAATAATCGACCAGTAAATACACGCCGGAATTGAGCCGAAGTGCTCAGGCTGGTTGTGGCCCTCGGCGAAGTACATCAATGACGCCGACACGATAGTCGCAATCAGAATCAGAAACAGCGCAGAGGCAAACGCTTTACGCTCGGACATCACCGCGTGCGCTAAATCTTGCAAAGCGGTGTTGTACTTCGAGAGCTTAAGAATCCGCAGCAAGCGCAGCACGCGCAGCACGCGCAGATCGAGGAACGGGAAGAAGCTGTGCACGAAATAGGGTGCAGTGGCAAAGAAATCAATCAAGCCGAAGAAGCTGAACATGTACTCGCGCCGCCCGCGCCAGGCGCCGCCTTGGTCCGCTGCGTAGCGTGCGCCATACGACCAGACCCGGATCAGGTACTCGGCCGAGAAGAACATCACGCTCCAGAATTCAAACTCATGAAAGAAGTCTTTGTACTCGGCATGAATCTCCGGCACCGAGTCCAAAATTACCGCGCTGCAGTTGGTGAGCACCACGAAGGTAATGATCCATTCGACGATGCTGCCGGCGCGGTCGTGCGACGACCCATCCATTACTTCCATGACACGGCGCTTCATACGGGCTCCTGCGAACTTTCTTTTTTTGCAAGGGCCGAGCGACCCCGGAAATAAAAACGGGCTGGCAATTCGCCAGCCCGTAGTGTATCGAACCGTCCGAAAAGTTTCCAGACGGCAAAGCGATATTAGCCGCCGATTTGGTCTGCCACGCGCTTCTGGTTGGCGTCGACCTTCTCACGCAGCGAGATAACGCCTTCGCGCAGCTCGTTACCCGCGTCCTGCATCGAGTTCAGCTTGTCTTTCAGCGTTTCGCCGGTTGCAAACGTCTCTTCGATGATCTTGCGCGTCTCGATCGAGCTGTTGTTGATGCTGCGAACCACTTCTTCCATCTCATTCACACGCGACTCATTGCCGTGGTGTGACGACTGGCCCATCATCTGCTTCAGCTCGCCGTCCATCCACTGACCGTTGGAGTCAGCGATTTCGTCGATGTAGTTGACCATCTCTTCGTTCAACTCGTAGAAGGTCTGGCTGACGTCGCCGAGGGCGCGAATTGCTTCTGCCATCTTGATCGCGATGCTTGCCATTTTGCGGTTGATTTTCGAGCGGTGCTCCAGATACTCCACCTTGACGCGGTTCGCCATCGACAGCTGGAAGGCTTCTTCGTCGTTGTTGGTCGGTGTCAGACCTTCGATCATCATCAGACGATTACGGAATACATCGTCAGTGGTACGCATGATCAACTCACGGTTACCCGCTGCGTTAATCAGATAGCTCTGCTGGGCGTCGGTGATGTTTTCCTCGATCGTGCTTCGTGCGACCTGGATTTGCCCGACGTTGAACTGGACCAGCGCCTCGACATCAAAAATCGCGCGCTTGTTACGCTGGATCATGTTCTTGATAACGTCACTCATGGATCTCTCCTGTATTAGGTGTTGTTGTGTGCGTGGCGATCAGGCTGCATCTTCCATTTCGGGCGGCAGCGCGATGCGGGAAGAGCGAGATAAACGGTTCACGTAAATCATGCCCTTGCCCTGGTGCTTCATGTCGCATTCTTCATAAAGCATCGCGTACACGTAGTCGGCCTGGTCAGCAGACACCACCAGATGCACGATCTCGGTTTTCGGGATCTCTGGCAGGCCACCGGCCAATGACGCACGACCAATCGGGTTGCCGCGCACTGAGTACATGTGGCATTCGTTCAAACCCTTGTGGCGCAGCAGTTCCAGGACGCGGCTACCACCACCCTCATACAAGATGAGGGTAATGAGTCGCGTGTAATCGATATACGGGATATCGACTTTATCGTTTTGGCTCATGTTGATCTCCTGGCGTCCTGATCAGTCTTGCATCAGGTTAGGTGGGATGTAGGTCGCGGCCTGCATCAGCGGGGTTACATAGATGTAACCCATACCCGGTGTATCAAGGCGACCCGCCAGGAACATGCGCTCGAAGATACGATCGGTTTGGTCTTGCGGCACCATCACGCTGATGATCTCGCGCTCGACGTCAACTGCCACACCCAAAAGACCGAGGCGCTCACGCACCCCGGTGCCAACACCCATGTGCACCGTCGAACCTTGCACGCCGACTTCCATCAGCGAAGTGTTGATGGTGTCAGCCAGACCTTTCTGCACTACGCAAGTAATGAGTGCAACCTCGGTCAGGTTGGTAACTTTACGCTTAGCCATGTGAATATCCTTTTCTATACTTGTTCATTGATCTGTCGGCTTATGCGCCTTCGGCTTCTGCGGCTTGCATCTCGCGCTTGACCTTCCACTGGACATACACACCCAGAACAAGCACCGCAACGATCGGTGCGATCGAGGCAGCTGCCAGAATGCCGAAGCCTTCCACCGCTTGTACCGCGCCACCAAAGCCAAGACCCATCGCCAGCACCAAGGGCACGGTTACCGGACCAGTCGTCACGCCCGCTGAATCCCAACCGATGTTGACGAATTCTTCGGACGACATCACGGTCAGGATTAAGCCAATGATGTAGCCGGGGATCAGGATGTAGAGCAGGTTGAAGTCAAAGATCAGCTTGGCCACGCCCAGCGTGATACCAGTCGATACGCCGCCTGCGACTGCGTACATCAGCATCGACTTTTTGAACGAGCCATTGGTCATGTTCTGCACCGTCAAGCCCAGGGCGTTTAGTGCAGGTTCAGCCAGGGTTGCGCCGAAACCGAGCAAGAAAGCAAACACCAGCGCGATGATGGAGCCCCAGACCGGGCCGTACAGGTTGCCGTAGGTTGCGTTTTCACCCGGTAACAGCAGACGGTCAGGAATCGAGATTTCCTGGAACGCGCCCGGAATCAGGCTACCCGCTTGGTCGCCGAGTGACGACAAACCGTATAGCAGACCGATGTTGAACACGCACATACCGACGACCGTCAGCAGCAGACCCCAGACGATGATGAATGCATTTGGCAATTTGCTGCGCAAGATTGCAAACAAGACGAAACCCAGGAAGATCACCAGCGGCACAATCGCTTGTACGCCGTCTTTGATCGGACCCGTCAGTATCTTGTCCCACGCCGACTTTTCACCAACGCTTGCATTTTTCGCAGCCTCGTACACTACTGCGTTAGCTGCTTTCATGTCTTCTGGCGACACGGTATAGCCGAAGTACACGCCGAGGGACAGCACGGCGATGATCGGGAACAGCGAGGCCAGTGTCACGATACCGAAACCGGACAATGAGCTATCACCTTTACCACCCGACGATGCGATACCAATACCGAGTGCAAGTACCAGTGGCACCGTCACCGGGCCAGTCGTTACCGCGCCGCAGTCCCATGCCAAGCCGACGATTGACGACAGATTCGGGTTCAGCGCACAGATTGCAGTCAAGATGGTGCAAGGGATCAGTGACAGGTAGATCAGAGGCTTGAGGCTCCAGCCATACAAGAAGCGCATCGAGCCGATCACTGCAGCCAGACCGACACCAAAGCCGACCAACAACACAGTTAATTCAGTTTGAACCATCAGTGCGTAGTACAGCAGTGGCGCTTTTTCCGGATCGACCAAGGCGCCAGCAATCTTCAGCGTACCGATCGCAGGTTCTGCGTAGGTCACACCGATACCCAGCAAGCCAGCGATGATCAACACGCCGACCAAAGGTAGTTTTTTCGGAAGCGTGTTACCGATGACGTCACCGAAGGGCATGAGGCCGAGTTTTAGGCCTTCCATAAAGATCATCAGACCAATGATCACAGCAACCAAACCTCCGGTGATCTCAACCGAACCAGTCACCGACCGCTGCAATACTAAAATCTGGAACAGTGCGAGGTAGACCGCGAGCGGCACCACCGCATTGACTTGCTCCATGAAACGCACACTGATGTACGGCTGTAGCAGGTTATAAATGTCAGCGCCCGCGAGCTGCATCTTCTCGGGCTTCATCGGGATTTCATTCCCGTTCTTGTCGAGCTTCGGTTTTGGAATGAGTTTCGAGTAGCTGATCGAGTCGGAATCGACCGTTACAGCCTGCACGTACTCACCGAAGCGAATATTCTTCGCCATGTCTCCCCTCCGGTTAAAAAGTTACCGCGCGGAAAGAATACTTGAACCGAGATGAGATTGACAATCAATAAAATAGAGAAAGTGAATAATTTATTAATGACATGTGAGTAATTTGGTAATAAAGCCCTAAATCGCCTGAAAACACTCGAATAGTTACGCCTCGGGTTAATTGATTGGCCACGACTTGTAGGGATTTTGGCGCGGTGGCGCGTGCTATTCTCGGCCCCATACCAAGAGGAGACCGACCCATGAGAGGCTGGACTATCCCCGCGCTGCTGATCAGCGCAATTGCTTTCGCTGCACCGGTCGCGCGCGCTGCTTGTCCAAGTGATGCTGAGATCGATGCCTACCTTGAGGATTTCACGCAACGCCGCTTGAGCCGCGCATTTACCAATGACATCAGCGTGGCCGATGCGGAGTGCGCCAAGCAGAAACTGGCAAAAAAACTGACGCATGTGCTGGGTAGCCCAATTGGCTACAAGGCGGCATTTACCAGCGCAGCGGTGCAGCAGCGTTTTGGTGTGGATGGCCCGCGCTGGGGCTATATGTACGACCGCAATATCATCGACATCATTGCCGTACTACCGCATGACTTCGGCGCGCGTCCGTTGTACGAAGCAGATCTGATCGTTGAAGTGAAAGATGCCGGCCTGTCGGAGGCGAGCACACCGTTGCAAGCCTTGGCGCATCTTGAATCCATCGTGCCGTTTATTGAACTGCCCGACCTGATGCTGGATGGGCAGTTTTCAGGGAATCGATTTACCGCAGTGAATGTAGGTTTTCGTGGTGGTGTGGTCGGACAAGAGATTCCGGTGCAGGTAACGCAGGCATTTGCAGATTCATTAGCGAATATGACGGTGGTGCTGATTGATGAAGCTGACGGTAATAAAGAACTTGGGCGCTCCAAAGGTAATGCGATTATGGGTAACCCGCTGAATGCAGCGATCTGGTTGGCAAAATCGTTGAAGCAAGCGGGCATCTCGCTAAAAAAAGGCGATCTGCTGAGTTTAGGTAGTTTGATTACGCCAGCGCCAACCCAGGCAGGTATGCGCGTGCGCTTGCAATATATCGGTCTGCCGGATGATCCCACTGTGTCGGTGGTATTTAATTAAAAATAAACGACTGAATCCCGGCCTGCGCCGGGATGACTCGATAGGGGCTGTGAATTAATCCGAATGGTTGGGCCCCAGCCTGCGCCGGGGTTATCTGAGGGGACATCGCATGATGCAATACACACGTTTTTTGCCTTGGGTGTTGACCGGGTTTGGCATATTCCTGTTATTGCCAATATCGATTTGGTTATCGCTGTTGTCGCTGGCATTATTTCTGGTCGGCTTGCATGACTACCGCCAAACGCACCACGCAATTTTGCGTAACTACCCGGTCACGGGTCATTTGCGTTTCATGCTTGAATATATCCGTCCCGAGATACGGCAATATTTTTTGGAAAGTGACGAGGAAGACCTGCCGTTCTCACGTAATCAGCGTGCGATGGTGTACTCACGCGCCAAGCGCCAAAATGATAAACGCGGCTTCGGCACGATACGTTCAATGTACGCCAGCGATAGCGAATGGTTTGTGCACTCCGCCGCCCCCAAGCATGCCGATCCTGCGACGATGCGTGTGCAAATCGGCGGGCCAAATTGCAAGCAGCCTTATTCGTCATCGATCTTCAATATCTCGGCGATGAGCTTCGGCTCGCTTTCACCGAACGCAATTCGCGCGCTGAATCGTGGCGCGCACATGGGTGGCTTTGCGCATGACACCGGCGAGGGCTCGATCTCGCCATATCACCGTGAGCATGGCGGTGATTTGATTTGGGAGATTGGTTCGGGGTATTTTGGTTGCCGTAATTCGGCGGGTCATTTCGATGCGGAGAAGTTCGCGCAGCAAGCGCAGTCACCGCAGGTCAAGATGATTGAAATAAAACTGTCTCAAGGTGCGAAGCCCGGTCATGGCGGGGTACTGCCTGCGGCTAAGGTGACTGCAGAAATCGCGAGCACACGCGGCGTGCCGATGGGTCAGGATTGTGTTTCACCGGCAGGGCATAGCGAGTTTTCTACGCCGCTGGGTTTGGTGGACTTTATTCGTCGTCTGCGTGAACTCTCCGGTGGTAAGCCGGTGGGTTTCAAGTTGTGTATCGGTCAGCCGTGGGAATGGTTCGGTATTGTGAAGGCGATGCTGAAAGAGGATACCTGGCCGGATTTTATTGTGGTGGATGGTAGTGAGGGCGGTACCGGTGCTGCGCCGGTAGAGTTTAGTGATCACATGGGCATGCCGATGCGCGAAGGGCTGCGCTTGGTGCACAACACACTGGTAGGTGTGGGTAAGCGTGATGTATTAAAAATTGGTGTCTCAGGCAAAATCATTTCTGCTTTTGACGTCGCACGTGCAATGGCGCTCGGTGCGAACTGGTGTAATTCTGCGCGTGGCTTTATGTTTGCGCTGGGTTGTATTCAGTCTCGCTCATGCCATACCGATCACTGCCCCACGGGTGTAGCCACACAAGACCCGGATCGTCAGCGCGCCTTGGTGGTGCCTGATAAAGCTACGCGCGTGAAAAACTTCCATGATCTGACGGTTGAGGCGGTCGCTGAATTGGTTGGTGCAGCCGGTCTGGAACATCCTGAGCAAATCACGCCGCACTACATCATGGTGCGCGATGGTTCAGGGCGTGCGGTGTCGTTGGATACTCAAATTCCGACATTGACACCCGGCGTGTTGCTGGATGAGTCGCAGCTGGCGAATTTGCCGGAGCCGTTTTGCAGTGAGTGGCAGCTCTCGAGCGCCGAGAGTTTTGCGCGCGCGGCGAGCTAGCTTGCGTACAAGTTAAGGACAGCGTTAGCCGAACTGGTAGCGCTGTCCGGGCTCGGGTAGCCTGAGGTCGCGGCCGCTAAGGCCCGCATTGAGTTCTTCTGCGATTTGCTGCTCTAATCCTGGTTTTCGGTGCACGATCACGCTCGCCACATGTGCAGGCATTGCATTAATGCGCTTGATGAGTGCGGTACTGTGCATGTGCATCGACAGATCTGCCATGTCAGTCATGGGCGCCGGATAAGAGCACTCCACCACCACTGCCTTCAGCTGGGGCTCTGTCGCAATCGCCTCCCAAAACGCCGCGCAGTCGTCACTGTCTCCCGAGAAGGCGATGGCATCGTGCTGCCGACTGACCAAATAGCCGCATGCAGGTATGCCGTGTGACGCGGGCAATGGCTTGAAAAAATACCCGGCAATATCGGCGCCTTGCACATCGATAGCGGCGAAGCGCATGAAGGGCTGATCTTCGCTGGGGATTTTGGTGAAGTCAGGCCAGATATGATCATTCAACAGATGCGTGCGCAGCAGCGCGATTACCTCGCTGCTGGCCCACACGGTGACTGGCGTCGCGCGCGTACCTGCGACTGAGTCGAGCATAAGCGGTAAGCAGGCCACATGATCTAAATGCGCGTGGGTTAACACCACATGATCAATTTTTTTGAGTTGATCAAGCGACAGCGTAGTCAGACCCGTGCCGGCATCAATGATGAGCTGCTCGCCAATGCCGTAACAGGTGGTGTGTCGGCGGGTACCCCCGATACCGCCGTTGCAGCCATGTAGAGTCAGTTCGATCATGCGGTGCTGGACGAATGATTTCGCCGCATCATAGCGCAATGCGCGCGCGCAGCACGGGTAGTCGGGCGGCTTGTATGCTGACCCTGGCCTCTATGGCCTCGCCGAGATACTCGCCATCAGCGGCCATCGGCACCGGCTGCTGTGCCTTGATGTGCAAATCACCAAAACACTGATGAATCACACCGGGTTCGCCTAGATGGCGGCCGAGCAGCATGCGCGGCAGCAGAGAAAGTACACGCAGCAGGCCCATGCGTTCGGCGATCAGCAGGTCGAGTGCGCCGTCATCAATCGCTGCGCTAGGCGCGATTTGCATACCGCCGCCATAGGTGGCCGAGTTCAGCGCGCTGGCGAGCAAGACTGGCCCTGCATGAATTGCTTGTCCATCAATCGAGATGCGCAGATCAAAGCTCTCGAGTGCTGAGAGCATGATGAATGTCGCAAGCGTGTAGCGTGGCATGCCGCCCAACCACGCAGGTAATGACTGCGCTTGTTGCACGGTAGCGGCGTCAAACCCGGTACAAAAACTCGAGATGAATAATTTATTTTGGGTAAAGCCGCGTGCATTGGTGTAACGGATCTCACCGAGATCAATTTGCTCCGGGGCGGATTGCAGCGCGTGATCAAGCGCGACCGACCATTTCATTCGGTCGACGCCGAGCGCGCGCGCGGTGTCGTTACCGCTTCCCACTGCGACCAAGCCGAGCGTGTGGCCACCTGCCAGTAGCGCGGGCAGCAGCTGATTCACGCTACCGTCTCCGCCAAACACGATCACGCGGCTACCGGGCGGTAGTGCCTCGACTACACGGATCGCGGTAATCGCCTCGCGACTGACGAACACCATCGGGCGGCGTGGCAGCGGCGCGGTATGTTTTTCAATTTGCCGTTTGTAGCCGGCAGCGCGGCCACCGGCCGCATTGGCGTTCAGCAGCAGCACGGTTTTTGGCTCGCGATCGGCGCGAGCCGGGTTTGCGTGGCTGAGTTGTTCGGAAGGTAGCGCGGTTTCCATCGCGCGCAGTGTACCCTGCGGCGATGGACATCTTGATGGGTTCAGCTGAACTCGTCGCCGCTCTTCTTGGGAATGACCGGCGGTTCAAACCAGCGGTATAGCACCGGTAGCACTACCAGCGTGAGCAGGGTGGAGGTGATCAGCCCGCCAATCACTACCACGGCCAGTGGCCGCTGAACTTCGGAGCCAGGCCCCGTGGCGAACAGGAACGGCACCAAGCCCAGCAGCGCCACGGTGGCTGTCATCATCACCGGTCTGAAGCGCTGCGAGCAACCATCGCGCAGTGCTTGATCAATCGGCACGCCTTGCTCACGCAGGCTGCGCACATAGGTGATCAGCACTACGCCGTTCAGCACCGCGATACCCCACAGCGCGATAAAGCCAACCGACGCGGGCACAGACAGGTACTCGCCGGTCACCGCGAGCCCGAACACACCACCAATCGATGCAAACGGCAGCACGGTGATAATCAGCGCCGCCAGCTTGACCGAGTTGAACATCATGAATAGCAGGAAGTAAATGGCCAGCACCGTTAGCGGCACGATGACCATCAAGGTACCCATAGCGCGCTGCATATTCTCGAACTGACCACCCCATGAGAAGTAATAGCCCTCCGGTAGTTTGACCTCAGCCTCGACCCGACGCTGCACCTCGGCGACGAAGCCGCCCAAGTCGCGATCAACCACATTGCTACCCACCACCACACGGCGTTTACCGGTTTCGCGATTGATCATTGGCGGGCTATCGACCAGCTTGATGCTGGCCACACTTTCAAGCGGGATCAATGCGTTGTCTGCCGTGCGCAGCGTGGTCTCGCGGATGATGTCAACCGAGTTACGGAAATTCTCCGGGTAGCGCATTTGTATGGCATAGCGTCGCTCACCCTCATACAGCTGGCTGACTTCGTTACCACCGATCGCGGTTTCGATAATGGCGTGAATATCTGCCACGTTAATGCCATGGCGGGCGATTGCACGACGATCAATATCGATCGTGAGCGTTTGCTGCCCGGATAATCGGTCAACCCGAATATCTCGAGCGCCAGGTACAGTTTTAACGATTTGCGCGACTTGCTCGGATAGGCGTTTCAGTTCATTCAAATCGTCACCAAAAATCTTGATCGCTAACTGCGAGCGCACACCGGTCAGCATTTCATCGACGCGCTGCGCAATCGGCTGGTTCATCACGATCTGCACACCGGGTATGTGCGCTAATGCCTTGCGAATATCGTTCTCGATCTCGGATTGCTTGCGATCTGTTTCTGGATCAATAGAGACAATCGGGTTAGATTCGTTTGGTCCGGAAGGATCTGCCGGGGATTCGCCACGACCTAAAATCGCCACCGCTGATCGCACCCCGGGCACTTCAGCGACGAGTTTCATGGCTTCGACATCGATTTTTATCGCTTCATCCAGCGAGATACTCGGCATGCGGATAATCGACGGCGTGATCGAGCCTTCCTTCATGATTGGAATAAAGCTCTTACCCAGTAACGGAAATAGCGCAAAAGAAGTGAGCAGCAGTACAACTGCTGCGGCCACGGTTTTCTTTTGCGATGCCATCGCCGCATTGAGCATCTTCAGGTAGTAGTGCTTCATGAAGGCGATCGGCTTGGTGTCGTGATCAGCACCGCCTCTCAGAATGTAGGCGCACAGCGCTGGCGATAGCAGCAACGAAATCGCTAATGACACGGCCAGCGCAATGGCGATCGTCAGCGCTAACGGACCGAACATTTTGCCTTCCATGCCGGTGAGGGTCATGAGCGGCAGGAACACCAGAATAATGATCGAGATACCGTAGATGGTCGGCTTGGCGACATCCAGCGTCGCCTCCAGCACAACCTTCAATCGTTCTTCCGGTTTGGCATGCCCGAGTTTATGGAATACGTTCTCTACCACCACCACGGTGCCATCGACCATCAAGCCGATCGCAATCGCCAAGCCGCCCAGCGACATCAAGTTGGCCGACAAGCCGATCTTGTTCATGATCATGAAGGTCACCAGCGGTGTAATCACCAGCGTTGCAATGACGACCAGCGAAGAGCGTATATCCCCCAGAAAAATAAACAGCACTACCACCACCAGCAGCACACCCTCCATTAGCACCTTGCCGACCATCCACAGCGAGGCATCGACTAATTCGGTGCGGTCATAGAATGGGGTAATTTGCAGACCACCCGGCAGCATTTGCTTGCTGTTGATTTCAGCCACGCGTTGTTTGATGCGTGTGACGATTTCTTTGGCGTTGCCACCTTTTAGCATCATGACGATGCCACCGGTAGACTCGGTGACGCCATCTTTCACCAACGCACCCTGCCGAACCGCTGAGCCGATTTTTACTTGTGCTACATCGCGCACGAAGACAGCAACACCACGCTCTTCTTTCAAAACGATATTGGCAATATCTTCGACCGATCGTGTCAGGCCCACACCGCGAACCAGATACTGCTCGGCACCGAGTGGCAGAATGCCGCCACCGGAGTTAGCGTTGTTAGCAGCAATCGCGGTACGCACTTCATGCATACTGAGCTGGTAGTGCCGCAACCGATCAGGGTCGACCAATACTTGGTACTGCTTTTCATAGCCGCCATATGAATTGATTTCGGCGACACCGGCAATCGATCGCAGCATTGGGCGCACTACCCAATCCTGAACCGAGCGCCGCTCCATCAGCTCGGCTTCGCTCAGCTTGCTTTTACCGTCATTAGGGTGATCCAAGGTGTACTGAAACACTTCACCGAGACCGGTTGATACCGGACCTAAAATCGGTGTGATGTCGGCAGGGAGTCGTGAGCGGACCTCCATCAGGCGCTCCATGACCAGCTGGCGCGCGAAATACACATCGGTGCTGTCAGTGAACACCAGCGTGACGATGGATAGACCGCTGCGATTCAATGAGCGCATCTCGGTCAGGCCGGGTAGCCCGGTCATACCGATTTCTACCGGCACAGTGACGAAGCGCTCGACTTCTTCCGGGGTGCGCCCGGGCGCCTCGGTGGCGATTTGCACTTGCACGTTGGTGACGTCGGGGAAGGCGTCCACCGATAGCTTCATCGAGGCACGCAGCCCGAAGCCGACCAAGGCGAAGGCAATCACTACCATCAACAGGCGCTGCGACAGCGCTGCTTTGATAAGAGCATTCATGAAGTTACTCCAGCTCGGCGCGCTTGCGCTGGCTGTTCAAGTGAAAGCTACCGTCGACCACAATCGGCGTGCCCTCATCCAAGCCCTTGCGTACCGGGCGCAACTCACCCGCAGCGGGATCGAGCATGACTTCGGTTAGACGAAATTTGTTTTCGGCGAGCCTTACGAAGACATAATCTTTGTCATTCTCACGTACCACTGCGGTGGCCGGAATAGCCAGTTGTTTGACGTGCTGGCCGCTCAAGGTGAGCGTGGCGAGCATTTGCGGCTTGAGCTCGAATTTGGGGTTGTTGACCTCGGTACGAATTGGCACCGTGCGGGTATCCGGCTGCACCGTATCACTGACAAACACAATACGTCCGGTAAGTTTTTGGGCGCCGAGCGCAGACACTTGTACATCGACTTTTTGATTCAACTGCACCGAGTTGGCGTCTTGCTCTGGTAGGGCGCCAATTACCCAGACATTCGACAGATCAGCCACCGTGAATAGTGGGTCACCGGGTTGCGCCACCTGCCCTTGGCTGACTTTACGTTCAATCACGATACCGCTACGGGTAGCGCGAATATTGACCTCGCTTGCGATGGCGCCGGTGGCGCGTAGTTTTTCTATGGTTTCTTCACGCAAGCCGATCAGCCGTAATTGATCATGCGCCGCGCGTAGCTCCGCGCGCGCGACTGATAGCTCTACTTCGCGCCGCTGCAATTCGGCAGTACCGATCACATCCGCGGCCACCAGCGCCTTGGCGCGCTCAACCGCGCGCTCGGCCAAACTCGACATGGACAAGGCACGCAGGAACGCCAGCTGCGCATTGGTGAGCTCGGGGCTGGACAGCGTGGCCAAGGATTGCCCGGCCTTGACGCGATCACCGACCTCGGCAAACACCTGCATTACGCGTCCAGTGACCGATGAGCCGATACGCATCGTCATGCGCTCGTTGGCTTCAATACGGCCAGAGACTTTTTGCTCAACCGCGATATCCGACATGGCGGCAGGTTCGACGCGGAAGGCTTTGGTCATTTCAGGTGAGAGCTCAACCAGCATCGGGTCACTGGGCTTGGCAGCGGCTTTGGTTGCGCCACCGGTGCTGCCTGCTGCGGGAGCGGATTCTTTTTTATCGCATGCGGCCAGCAGCAGACTTGCTACAAGCAGCGCGGTGAGGGTAGACAAGGGCAAAGGTTTCATTGCGCTTCGCTTTTCTAAAGATGTAATTGGAATAATTGGAATGGATTCAAATCGACATTATTTTTCTGCAGCGTAGCGGCCGGTGAGTACATCGAGCTCAATGAGAGCGGATTGCAACTCGTAACGCGCGAGCAACAGGTCTTGCCTGACCGCGCGGAGCACACGCTGCGCATCGAGTACTTCAAGAATGCCACGCTCACCGAAGCGGTAAGCGGCCTCGGCGACGCGCAATGCAGCCTCTGACGAACGAACAGCACCCTCGGACAAAGCCTTCACACGCACGGCCGCGATATCAACGGCGCGACGTGATAACTCGAGCTGCTGTATCAGTTCGGCGCGGCGGCCTTCCAGTCTGCCACGGGTACGCTCACGATCAGCGGCCGCTTCGGCTTTCGGGCCGCGGCGCTGATCGAGTAGCGGTATCTGTACCGACAAGCCGATCATGTCATTGCGAATATCGGGTTCGCGCAGTTGCGAGGCGCGTAGTTCTATCCCCGGTATAACGCTGGCATTCGCTTCTTGCAGACGGGATTGGGTGCGTTCGAGTTCGGCTTCGAGAAATCGAACCTCCGGATTGAATTGCGTAGCTTCGGCCCTCAGCTGATCCAGCGTTGGTAATACGCGCGTGTCTTCCAGGTTGCCTTCGAGTTCCCAGCGTGAAGGCAGCGTGCCGGCCGCTAACCGGTTCAGCGCGATGGCTGCTTGTGCAATTTGCAGTCGCGCAGTTTCTTCGCGCTGACGCGCGTTGATGATCTCAGCATCGGCACGGATCAAGTCGAGTTTGCCGGTCTCGCCGGTCTCAACGCGCACCTTGATGCGTTCGCGCGTTTGCTCAAGTAAGGAGAGTGACTCGGCCGCTTCACGCGCTTGTAGTTTGCGCAGTAAGTACTCGTTGGCGCGCAAACGCACCACGCCAACAAGTTCATTACGGGTGGTGGCAAAGGCTTGCTGCGAGCCTTGTTCTGCAAACAAGGCGCTGTTGATGCGCGCGCTGCGGAGTGCTGGATTTTCGATCACTTGCGACACGCCGATGCCGACGATACTGCCGCTGCTGGTGCCAGGTGTAAGCGCCGATCCACGACCGCCGTTCAGTTCGAGCCGCGGGTTGGGGTAGGCGGTGGCGGTGGTGATGCTCGCAGTTGCTATATCGACGGTCCGGCGCGCCGCATTCAAGCCCGCGTTGTGCTGCAGCACGGTGTTAACCAGCTCATCCAGTGTGATGATTCTGATCTCGGTATCTGGCGTGCTTTCTGCGCGTCCCAGCAACGGGCTCATAAGTAAAGGCAGTCCGAGCAAAATGACTAGCGCCACCCGTCGTGCCAGTACCAGCGGAATGCAGTGCAGGTGCAGCGCTAAGCCCCGGCGCTGCTTGCGTGTTTGGTCAATCGATTGCAGTTGAATGGGTGGATATGCCACCGGCCAAGCGTTTGTCATTGTCAGCGATCTGTCAGAAACAGCTCGCGATTATGTCAGGAAATCTAGAGTTTTTCCTACGAGTAAATGCTATGTAGCTTCGTAAAATACGAAGCAAATCAAGGAGAGGCCAAATGGTAGGGGTAGGATCAGCCGGTTCCGCCGCCCCAGAACTTTTGGTTGAAGGCGATCACCTCAGCGGCACTGACCACGGTGACCGTGGTCGCCGGCGGGTTCGGGGTTACCCGCAGGTTGGATGGCGGCGTAAACACGGTTTTTGAAACCGGGTTGGGTTGACCAAAACTGCGAACCGGGTTGGCGGGTGTTGGCTGGAACACGCGCTCGGTGCTGCTGGTGGTCGGCCTGGGCAGATCGAGCGGGGCGGGCTTCAGCTTCGCCGTGGTGAACGCATCCAGCGGTGACACGGTTTTGCCGGCAAATCGCTCCATGCGCCCGAACGGAGCCAAGCTCTCGTAACCCATGGCGATTAAATTTTTAGCTGCTGTTGCCTGGCGCGCGAGTTCTCGTCCGCGGTCCAATTCTGGCGCTGCCAGCACGCTGGCGGGAAGTGCCGCCAGCCGGGTTCGATCAAGCGGCTTCAGGCTCGCTATCGAATTGGGTAGCTGCACCAGCACGGAGAGTGCGCTGAGCGGGTCAATGTTCGGGTCGTTGAAGTAATCGCCGTACTTGGCTTTTGGTATACCCAGCATGGCTGTGATTTCCTCAGCCTTGGGCTCGAGCGTGTTGCGTGCCTCTATCGCGGTGGTCGCTCGGGGGAAGTTCACCAGTGACGTAATGCCGAGCGCCTTGAGCGCGCTGGTGGCAGCCTTGTAGTTGCGGTACACCGTCGTCGAGATTTCGCCAGGTTTCTCGGGGTCTTCAATCATTTTGAATGCCGCAAAAGCCGAGGTCCCGCTCGGAAATGCATTCAAGTCATAGATACCCGCTTTGGACATTTCCGATAGCAGCACACCGTTGCGGGTGTTTTGGTAGAGCGCATCAATCGCGCCAGTGACTGAGGTACCCCTCGGGAATTGAGCGAGATTACTGACGCCGAGAGTTTTCAGCCTGATCCCGGCGAGCAGGTTTCTGTTCAGGATGTCCTCAGACAGCACCAAGTTACCTGGGGTGGTCGGGTTGTTGTCTTCGGTGCGTCGTGCAACCATGCGAAACGCATCTGCCCAACTCACGCCCGCTGGAAAACCCCTCGGCGCTGCATCGGTGACTTTGGCGTCTTTGAGTAGTTCTTTCAGTTGTGCGTTACCCGTTTTGACGGCAATACTCTGGAGCGCAGCGGTCAGCTGCGTTTTCATTTGCTGCAGCGAGGGGTTCGGTGACGGCGTGGTCACGGACGCGGTGCTGCTGGTATTGGTAATCGAGGTTGCCATAAGCCTGGTGCTGATCCGTCGGACGTGGCGAATGGCTGGCACTACGCAACTTTCGTTCCAGTCAGAGGTATGCGCATCCCGGCATAAAAATCGAGATCAGTGCGGCAAGATCTTGCCGCGAGGGGCACCGTGCTTCCGCAGGGAGGACGGAGCCTGCTCGCGATTTTTGTGGTCGCAACAACAAAGAAGCAACAGATTCGATCTGATAGGGGCCAACCCGCTGCGCTCACTCACTGTATCAAAGCAAAAAAAGTGGATGATTTACGTCGATATTGGATGATCCTGCCCGGCAAACGGGGAGTGATGTGGTGGCTGACGAATACGATAGCCCATGGAAAGAAGCGATTGAGCAGTACTTCAGTCAGTTTCTACAGTTTTATTTTCCGCAGGTTCATGCGGAGATCGATTGGAGCAAGCCACATATTTTTCTCGATAAAGAGCTACTAGCAGTTGCAAGAGAAGGTGAATTGGGTACACGCTTTGTCGATAAACTTGTTCGAGTGACCCGACGTAGCGGTACTGCCGAATGGATTTATCTACATCTCGAGGTGCAGGGTACGCCGCAAGAAAAATTCGCTGAGCGTATCTTCGTTTACCACTACCGGCTGTATGACCGATACCGTAAACCAATAGCAAGTCTCGCACTTTTGGCAGATGACAGAGCAAACTGGCGGCCCGACCACTTTGCGTACGACGTCTGTGGATGCCAACTGAGCCTGCGGTTTCCGATTGCAAAGCTAATTGACTGGAGCGGTAGTGACGAGAGGCTGGCCGATAATCACAATCCGTTTGCGTTCATCACACGAGCGCATTTAAAAACCCGGAGTACGCGCGAACAACCCAATGAGCGGTATTCCAAAAAACGACAGCTGCTACTTGATTTGCGCCGACATGGGTGGGATAAACGAACAGCATTTGATTTATACAAAATTCTTGATTGGATGATGCGTTTACCCGATGAGATGGAGGAGGCTCTGTGGGAAGATATCCAGAATTTTGAGTAGAGTGAGCAAATGAGATACGTGAGCTCTTTTGAACGTATTTTGACAGACCGGGGTTTCAAAAAGGGTTTGATGCAAGGCGAGGTACGCTTGATAGAGCGGCTGCTGAAGCAACGCTTCGGTGATTTACCAGCTTGGGTTGAGCAGCGGTTACAAATGGCGACTGAATCTGATCTCGCTAGGTGGGCTGATGCCGTGCTTTCTGCTGAGTCGCTGGAGTCGATACTAGGCCCATCGCCTCATTGAGAGGCCGTAATCTATCTGCGCAGGATTGGGACTCTTCAGCTAATACTGAGCAGGAAACATGTCATAAGTACCTGCGCAGTGGAGGTGTCAACGATCATAGTGACCGTTACACCGAATCACGTTTATCCTGCCTCCACCCGCTGCGATAAGTGCTGCAGTGCTTCTTGTACCTGATCGACCAGTACGAGACACTGATCGCCCGGTTTCAATAGCGAGAGACCGCGGTCGATAGCGATAAACTCGCCGCGAATTTCCTCAATAAAGGATGCGCGTTGTGCGCCTTCCAAACCTTCACGCAGCAAGCCGATCACTTCGCCATCAGCGCGACCCCGTTGGCAGGCATCTTCGTAAAGAATAACGTTATCGAATGCAGCGCCAAGTACTCGTGTGAGTTGACGCAGATCTTCATCACGACGATCACCGGCACCACTAATTACCACAGTGCGTCGCATACCTTCAGCGGCTGGCATGGCATCAAACGCGGCGACCAATGCGCGCATGGCGTGCGGGTTATGGCCATAGTCTGCAACCACGGCCGCACCGCGATACGACATTTGATTAAAGCGTGCCGGTGCACCTTTAATGTCGTTATTGAAGCTTTTGAGCCCCGCAACGATATCTAGCCACGATAAATCAAGCGCCCAGCATGCGCCCACCGCAGCGAGGGTGTTCTCTGCCTGAAATCCGAGCGTGCCGCCCAACGTCAGCGGTACATCGGCGAGCTTCATGCGGTGATGCTGCGCGCCTTCGGCCAGTACGATGTCGGCGTTTTCAACGTACACCACGCGATGGCCACGCGCACGATGCGTCACCATCACAGGATGCGTCGGGCTCTGCGCGAAAAAAATCACTTTACCGGGACAGTGCGGCGCCATGGATGCTACCAACGGATCCGCTGCATTCAAGACGGCATAGCCGTTGGGCGACACATTTTGCACCGCGATTTGTTTAATGCGCGAGACATCTTCGGCGGTGTGCATATGGTTCAGACCAAGGTGATCACCTTCACCGACATTGGTCACCACAGCGACTGAACATTTATCAAAACCCAAGCCTTCGCGCAGCATGCCGCCACGCGCGGTTTCAAGTACTGCCGCTTCTACATGAGGATGCGCGAGTACGTTGCGTGCGCTCTTCGGCCCGCTGCAATCACCACTATCGGTTTGCCGGCCACCAACGTACACACCATCGGTGTTCGTCATGCCGACGCAGAGTCCTTTGGTTGCAAGTACATGAGCAATGAGTCGCGTGGTGGTAGTTTTACCGTTAACGCCGGTGACTGCCACGACAGGAATGCGCGCATCATCGCCTTGTCGAAACATCTGCTGAATCACTGCTTCGCCAATGTTGCGGCCTTTGCCATACGACGGCGTTAAGTGCATGCGCAAGCCGGGCGCTGCGTTGACTTCCACCACGCCACCGTTTTGTTCTTCCAGCGGACGCATGATGTTCTCGACCACGATATCCACGCCACACACATGCAAACCTACCATCGCCGCAGCGTCGATCGCGCGCGCTGCAACTTCCGGGTGTACATCATCAGTCACATCTGTCGCACTGCCGCCGGTAGAGAGGTTGGCGTTATTGCGCAAGACAACACGTCGACCCACTTCGGGTACCGATTCTGGCGTCATCTGTTGCTCTGCGAGACAGGCGACCGCAATGTCATCAAAACTTATCTTGGTGAGTGAAGTCGCATGCCCCTCGCTACGCCGTGGATCAGCATTCAAGATGTTTACCAGCTCGCGCACGCTGTACTTGCTGTCACCAATCACTTGCGGCGGGTCACGTCGTGCCGCAGCCACCAACTTGTTACCGACCACCAGCAAGCGGTAATCACTGCCCGGGAAAAATTTTTCAACCAGCACCGGGCCTTTGCCGCGCGCCGCAATGGTCGCCGCTTCAAATGCTTTATCCATCTGCTCACGCAGGATGATGTTGACGGTAACGCCTTTGCCCTGGCTACCATTTTGCGGTTTGCACACTACCGGCACACCGATGCGTTGCGCGACTTCCCACGCCTGTTCGGCGGTCTTGACCGGTGCGCCATGCGGTATCGGAACGCCGGCTGCGTGAAGCAGGTGTTTGGTCAGATTCTTGTCTTGCGCAATGGTTTCTGCGACTGCACTGGTGGAATCCACCTCAGCGGCTTGAATACGCCGCTGCTTGCAGCCCCAGCCCAGTTGTACTAGGCTGCCACTGGTCAGACGCCGAAACGGAATGCCGCGTGCTACCGCAGCGTTCACGATGGAGCCGGTCGAGGGGCCAAGACGATTGTCTTCATCCATCTCGCGCAGCTCGGCCACCATGGCGGCGACGTCGGGTGCGGGCGAATGGTCAGCAACCTCGCCGCGACAGAGATCGAACACGTACTGCGAGACCTGCATGGCGTACGTTAACGCCAGACGACCGACGTCTTCTTCGCTGTACTCAACAATCACTTGGTACAGCTGCGGCACGGGTGTGGCGTTGGTGAGTGAAAACGACAACGGGCAACCTGCATTGGCTTGCAGCGCAAGTAATGTCGCCTCCAGCACATGGGCCATTGTCAGCGGGCCATGGTAGCCAGGTGCGCGCAGATCGGCGACGCCCGGACAAATCGCACGCAGCTTGTCGACAAAGCCGCTCAGCTTATCGATTTCACATTCATCATTGGTGCAAGCGACTTCAATCTCGAGTGCGGTGTAGCGGCTCCAGAGGTTGGGCCCGCGCAGGGCACGTGTTTGTTTCAGTTCCATGCTTTATGCAATTACCAGCGTTTGGGGTTGAACGGTACCGAAGGTATCGAGACCGGTTCGGATCAGTTGGGCCTCGAGCCCGAGTGCCCATGCGGCACCGATCGATGCCATCAGCACCTCGTGGGACAAAGCCGCAGCAGCGGGGCTGAGGTCGCGGCTGAGATTGATTTTGTCGGCCACAGCGTTGCCATGCGCCCGCACCAGAAAACCATCCTCAAGGAACAGTACACGCCGACCGGATTCACGATGCGCAAGCAGCGCAGGGTGCTTGCCATCACGTGCATACAGCAGCACATCACCATCGGATAACTTGGCCATCTCGAGCACGGTGTCATCGTCTGCGTTTAGTACTGCCGCGCCAGTCTCGAGAACCACATCGATTTGCGTGCGCAAAATTTTGTAGCGATGTTCGGGCTCGGTCATCAGCTGCTCATCCAGCCCGGGTACTGGCTTGCTGTCGGTGACAATACCCACCCAGCAGCGGTCGTAGGCAAGGCCTTCGGTGAGCAACGACATCGGATCATTTTCAAATACGGCGGCTTCGACATTTCGATTAATCAGCAGGCGCTGGCCGGGCTCCCAGTGCGCGCAATCGCCACGCTCCAGCTGCCTTGCGCCGACAAACAAACCCTCACGGCAGGCAACACCGACACGTGCACCGGATAGCTGCATTAGCCAGGCGACCAAACGCGCGATCGGCGTGGTGCCATCGCTGCCAGCGACACCGACGATAGGAATACGGCCACGCTGGCCTTCCGGAAACAGATGGCTGACGATAGCGTCTCCGACCGGGCGTACTTCCCCTTGCGCCGGCTTCAGATGCATCAGCAACCCGGGACCGGCATTCACTTCAACCACTGCGCCGCGTTGTGATTCGAGTGGTCGCGCGATGTCTTTGCACACCAGATCGATACCGGCAATATCCAGTCCGATGATTTGTGCAGCAAGCGCGCAGGTGAATGCGTTATCCGGATGAATCAGATCGCTGCATTCAATCGCGTGGTTGCCATTCGCCGTGATCAGCACACGCTGCCCGGTGGATGGTACCGACTCGGTCGTCAGGCGCTGTCGTTGCAGGTTGCCTTGAATGACGCTGTTGGTGATGGGGTTGAGTTTTTCCAGCGGATGAATATCGGCGCTGCCACGGCGTGGGTCGCTGTTGATTTGCTGCTCGATCAGCTCTGCCACGGTCGATTGTCCGTCGCCAGTCACCCATGCGCTTTCACCCCTCGCAACGGCAATCACCTTGCCGCCAACCACGAGTACACGATGCTCATCGCCTTCAATGTAGCGCTCGACAATCACATCCGGGTCTTCGGCACGCGCGATCGCGTAAGCAGATTCAACCTCTTCGCGCGTACGAAGGTTGAGCATGACACCACGCCCGCGATTACCGTCACGTGGCTTGACCACCACCGGCAAACCAATCTCTTCGGCCACTTCCCACGCGGCCTCGACGCTGTGCACCACCTCGCCATTGGGCACGGGCACGCCGCAGCTGCGCAGCAGCGACTTGGTGAGGTCTTTATTGCCGGCGATGCCTTCAGCAATGGCGCTGGTGAGGTCGGTCTCGGCAGTCCAGATACGGTTTTGCAATGCGCCGTAACCGAGCTGCACCAGGTTGCCCTGGTTGAGGCGAATATGCGGAATCTTGCGCTTCTTGGCGCTGGCCACGATATGCGCGGTCGAGGGCCCGAGGTAGTACTCGTCGATCGCTTTGCGAATCTTTGCCAGCTCGGGCTCGACCTCGAACGGTTGCTGATTGATCACTGCATGCAGTAGCTGCAGGCCAGCGTCGAACGCCGTTCTGCCGACTGTTTCGTCAGGCACTCGAAACACCATGCGGTAGGTACCGGAGCGCGTGGTCTCGCGGGTCTGACCAAAACCCGCCTCGAGTCCGGACAGCTCGAGCAACTCGATGATCACATGCTCAAGCACATGGCCCATCCAGGTGCCATCACGCAGCCGTTCTTCGAAACCGTAGGGCACACCAGGGCTGCAGTGATGCGCCGCGACCTGTGGCAAAACCGACAACAAACGGTCAATAAAGCCGGGTTGCCGATTGCTCGGCCATTTTTCCAGCACGCCCAGATCCAGCCAGGCCTCGAGTACCGAGGAATAGGTCCACATATTCGGACCACGCAGGAAGGTGATGCGCGGCACCTGAATCTCAAACGGGCCGGGCGGCATAGCAGCGGGAGTTGTAGTGCTCATCGGATCGAGGTTCGGGCAAAAAGGTAAGATGTCGGATTATCAGGACTAAGCGGCCGACTTCGGCGACAGTGCGCGCAGTCTGCGACAGCAGCAAACCGCTTCAGTTCCGTTCACTGGATTATCAGCTCGCGACACTTGGTTCCGTATTCATGCCGCCCAGCGCACCATCTCACGTAGCAACTGCCGCAACTTCTACGCCGCACGATCATCGGGATAGCCCGCCGTTGCGCGCGCATGAGCATGTCCTCGCTACGCTGGAACCCGATCTGAACCCGGCGCTTCAATTCGCGTCCAGCCGCTTGCTGCTGACAACCGAACGAATGATAAGCCATTCAGATGGCGAGGGGTGGTCTGAGTGGCCGCTGCAACCGGGCTTCACATTGCATCACAGCGATCATGGCGGCGTCGCAACACTGGCGCTGCATGATGAGCAAGGCACCTTGGCGCTGTGGCGTTTCACGTTAGCGCAAGAGGTGAGTGCGCTGCGTTTCATTCAACACTTCGACAAAGTCCAAGCCGCGCGTGGTGGGCAATCGCTGACGCCCGAAGAGTCCGGTGCGCGTTGCCCGAGCTGCCACGCGCTACTGCCGGATCAAAGTGAAGAATGTCCGGTCTGCCACCGCGAGTTGCTGGAGCCGGTGTCGACTTGGGTGTTGCTGCGACTATGGCGTTTTGCGAAGCCTTACAAGATGCAGCTGCTGCTGGGTTTCTTCCTCACGCTGGCCTCGACCGCTGCGCTGATGGTGCCACCCTATTTATCGATGCCGCTGATGGATGAAATTCTCATCCCGCAGCAAACCGGCGCGCAGATTGATACCCAGGACGTGGTGTTATACCTATCGGGCTTATTGGTGGCGGCGCTATTGGCTTGGGGGCTTGGGTGGTGGCGCACCTATCTGTTGGCGCTGGTGTCGGAGCGTATCGGCGCGCATTTGCGCACCGCCACCTTCAACCACTTGATGACACTGTCGCTCGATTATTTCGGTGCCAAGCGTACCGGTGATCTGATAGCCCGTATCGGTAATGAATCCGATCGTATTTGTATTTTTCTATCGCTGCATGCGCTTGATTTTGCGACCGATGTATTGCTACTAGCGATGACGACGGTGGTGCTGTTCACGATTAATCCGTGGCTGACCGTCGTTACCCTGCTGCCGCTGCCATTGATTATGTGGTTGATTCACTCGGTGCGCGATCGTCTGCGTACCGGCTTTGAAAAAATTGATCGTATCTGGGGTGATGTCACCAACGTGCTAGCCGATACGATTCCCGGCATTCGGGTCGTCAAAGCCTTTGCCCAAGAGGGTCGTGAGTCGCAACGCTTTCGCGAGGCGAACATGCATAACCTCGCGGTGAATGACAAATTAAACCGCACCTGGAGTTTATTCGCGCCGACGGTCACCATGCTGACCGAAGTCGGGCTGCTGATTGTGTGGGGCTTTGGTATTTGGTTGGTGATTCATCATGGCGTGACCGTCGGTGTTTTAGTGGCGTTTATTGCGTATATCGGTCGCTTCTACGGCCGACTCGACACCATGAGCCGTATCGTGTCGCACACACAAAAAGCCGCTGCGGGTGCCAAGCGGATTTTCGATATTTTGGATCACAGTTCCAGCGTGCCCGAGCCTGCCAATCCGGTGCCCGTTGCCAAGGCCCCAGGTACCATTGCGCTGCGCGATGTCGGTTTCCGCTACGGTAGTCGTCGAATTTTGAAGGGTATTAATCTCGAAATCCGGCAAGGAGAGATGATTGGTTTGGTCGGCCACAGCGGCTCGGGCAAGAGCACGCTGGTTAATCTGATCTGCCGTTTTTATGATGTCACCGACGGCGCGATTACAGTGGATGGCATTGATTTGCGTCGCTTCTCGGTGGCGGATTATCGTCGCCACATTGGCTTGGTGCTGCAAGAGCCTTTCCTGTTTCACGGCACGATTGCCGAAAATATCGCCTACGGCAAACCGGACGCAACACGTGCCGAGGTGATTGCTGCAGCACGAGCCGCGCACGCGCATGAATTCATTCTGCGACTACGCCATGGCTATGACTCGATTGTGGGGGAGCGCGGACAAGGGCTCTCCGGTGGTGAGCGTCAGCGCATTTCGATTGCGCGTGCGTTGCTGATTAATCCGCACATTCTCATGCTTGATGAGGCTACCTCGTCAGTCGATACCGCCACTGAAAAAGAAATTCAAAAAGCACTCGATAACCTGGTCAAAGGCAGAACCACGATAGCGATTGCGCATCGCTTGTCAACGTTGCGTCGCGCCGATCGCTTGGTGGTGCTGGAGCGTGGCGAAGTGGTGGAGATCGGATCGCATGATGAATTGATTGCTCAGCAGGGGGCGTATTGGCGCTTGTATGAAGCGCAAGCACGCAACGTCGATACCGAAGATGAAGCACCCGACCCATTGCGCATTCCTCTGGCCAAAGCGGGGAACGCATGATGGATGAGTCCAGCGGCAAGGCATGGATGCCGGTCGCTCACCGGCTGCGCCGGGATAGCTATGGCCGGCTCAACTTTACCGATGAAGCAGGTGAAGTGCATGTGGGTGTGGTGCCGGCGCAGGCCTTCCCGATTGATGCCCCCGGCGAGCAAGTGTCATTGCTGAGCACCGATGGGCATGAGCTGGTGTTTATCAATCAGCTGAGCGTGCTGGATGCGGACACCCGCGCCATGATCGAGCAAGAAATTGCGCAGCGCGAGTTTTTGCCTGTGATTGAGCGCTTGGTCGATGTCAGTACGTTTGCGACGCCCAGCACCTGGACCGTAAAAACGGATCGCGGCTTAAACAGCTTTGTGCTGAAGGGTGAAGAAGATATTCGCCGGCTGCGCGACGGCGGACTCATCATCACCGATAGCCACGGTGTCACTTACCGGGTGCACGACATTCGCGCCCTTGACCGCGGATCGAGAAAGCTACTCGATCGCTTTCTGTAAATTCTTGCGGCGGACCCGTCACCCGGTACTAGTGGCTGACGGAGCCTTCAGCGATGGCATTCTCGGGGTTCATGAAAATCGGGCGGCCATCCGGTGTGTTGAGCGGAATGACGATTTCCTTGCCGTTATCGTCTTTCAGTAGCGCGCACAAGGTATGCGACGCGCGTAGCTCGCCATTCAGTTCAACCTCAAGATCAGCAATGACCAGCTCGACACCGGTCAGGATTTGTTTCACTTTCATAGGATTATCCTTCCATGGGCAGTGCCACTGCCGCGCATTTTAACGGCAGCCTATAATCCGCGCGTGAATTCTGCCCTGTCTTTTTTTCGTTGGCCGATACCCGCCCTGATGGCGTGGGCGGGTACCTGGGTGCTGTACAGCGTGCTGCTGCGTTTTAACATGGCGGCATGGTTGGCAGTGTCGACAGCTACGCTGGCCGGCGTCATGTTCTCGGTATTCGCCGCGACGATTTGGCGTCGCCTGGCAATTGCTGCCGGTTTCCCGCTCTCTTTACTGATTTCAGGCAGCGTGATGTTACCGGCCTGGGCTTGGCTATTACCGCTGCTGCTGATAGCGATTGTTTATCCCGTCAATGCCTGGCGCGACGCGCCATTGTTTCCAACGCCTTCGTCTGCGTTGCTCGGTTTGGCCGAGCGCGCGCCGTTGGCCAGGGACGCACGCATTCTGGATGCTGGCTGTGGGCTGGGAGATGGTTTAATCGCATTGCGCGCTGCTTATCCGGCAGCGGCTTTGTTTGGTGTGGAGTGGAGCTGGCCCTTGCGCGCGCTGACGGCACTGCGCTGTCCATGGGCGACCATTCGCCAGGGCGATATGTGGAAAGCCGATTGGTCGCAGTACGACCTGGTGTATCTGTTTCAGCGACCCGAGACCATGCCGCGCGCCATCGAGAAGGCAAGAGCAGAACTGCGGCCTGGTACGTGGTTGGTGAGCTTGGAGTTCGTTGCTGAAGATATCAAGCCAACGGCGAAATTACAAAATGTTGAAGGTAAACCGGTGTGGCTGTATCGCGCACCTTTGCCCTGAAAGGCTCAGGAAAAAAGTTTTTTGCAGGCTTGGGTGGTCTGCACAAAATACCACTGGCGTCTTGCCACCTCAAACATAGCCGCCGGCATAGATGATCACTTCGCCACCGGTGTTAATCTTGAAGCTCGAAATACCCGGCAAATCGTGCGTGTTTACCCCACCCAGATCAAGCTTAACGATGCCGCGTTGTTTGAGCTGCTCCATCGCGCCCCACAAAATCAGGTTATGCGCATTCAGAGCGCGGCCTTGCGGGTTGGTCCAACCCAATTGGTAGGTGGCGCTGCTGCCATGGATTAAAAACAGCATCGCAGCGACCGGCCGTGATTGCCAGCTGGCGTGAAGAATGAGTGCAGACTTTGCGCCGCCTTCTTCCAGATAATGCTCAATAAAGCCTAGCGGTAATGCATAGAATCGCTTGCGCTCGCGTTGTCGATTTTCTTCAGCGAGCACGCGCGGTAGTTCGGGTGAGTCGTGTTCTAACTCGGAAAGCTTCAGGCCTGAGCGCTCGGCAGCAGATAAGCGGTTACGCCAGTAAGGGTGCAAGCTGGCGCGTAGCGCTGTTAATGGTTGTGAGAGATCGAGCATCACGGTGGAGTAGCCCGTCAGCACGCGTGTCAGTGACGCCATGCTGGGATGCTGCGGGTCTGTCAGGTCCGGCGAAAATAAAATAACGCGTGGCCGGGCGACCGGCAACGACCGCTTGAGCTCGCGATGAATTTGCGCCTTGTCGGCGTCAGCGATATCACTGAGCCAGATCGGGCCGCGCGTGCAAAGCGCGATGCTGAATACGCCCGCATAGCGCCTGCAAACAAACTGTGCCAATGCGACGCTAAGCCCCTCAAACAAAATTTCAGCGCGATGTGTTCTCATACCCGGCAAGCGCATACTGGCGCCGTAAATCCAGTGCTGCTGCATCACCGCACTGTGCGCTGCATGTGCAGCATCCCAGCGCTCGCGAGAGGTTTGGTTCCAAATAATTTGCGTGTTCACGGTGGCGCTAAAGAGGTCTCATGTCTGTGATCGCGCTCGATATAATCAGTTGCAGTCATCGTAATCGTTAAAACATGCCCCAAGCCGCCAAGCCGCCAAGCCTACCGCCAAGCCAGATAAAGCCGGCTGTCCGACGGGTACGTGGGCTTGATCTGGATAAGCCGCGCCCGACAGCGGCAGGCTGGGCACTAATCATGCTTTATTTCGCCGTACCGGCCATGCTGATTGGCGCTTTTATCGACATCCTGATTCAGTGGGCAAGCGGCGAGTGCGTCGGTCTGTGGTGCTGGCTGTTTAAATAAAATTTTCAAAAAGATAATTCGGCTGAGCCGAATAGTTACTTTGAATAGCAAGGGTAGCGTTATTTGGCAATTTGTTTCACAATTGCCATGATATCGTTTGGTGCGAGCTTGAGTTCTCCGATCTCGTGCCGAATTAAGAGACGATAGCGTGCGGCCTGGGTCATCAGGTCCCGAATCCGCTTGCACAAGGAGAGGCAGATGTTTTTTTTCGTGGGACTAGGCGTCGTGTTTGGCTGCGTTTTCGGCGGCTACATTATGGCGGGCGGGAAAAT
>Ga0194119_10000917_pt1 | contig 55225 bp, 48 predicted proteins | sample TA2MahC100mmetaG_FD_148620 | JGI IMG/M metagenome (GOLD analysis project Ga0194119, IMG submission 148620) | Freshwater microbial communities from Lake Tanganyika, Tanzania - TA2015018 Mahale Deep Cast 100m | ecosystem: Environmental > Aquatic > Freshwater > Lake | place: Tanzania: Lake... | reverse complement strand
GAGAGATCTCTCCGAAACACATTTTCGCGCATGGCGCCCATGAACCTGACGTTGCGGCCTAATGCCTTTCGGTAATTCAAAGCTTTTGCGAATGGCTGTCCCTCCGGGACACGTTGCTCCTTGAAATTACCGAAAGGCATTAGGCTTTAGCCGGAGCGAATGCAATCCGCAAAAACTGTTTCGCTGCCAGCAAATGCTGCCGCCTAAAGGCGGGACTACATACCGAGAGGTTCATGGAGAGCTTATTCAGTAATTGCTGACGGAACGGATCAGCAAGGACGCCACCGCATCACCGAGTTTTCATAGGAGTTCCTGGAAGGAAGATAACGGTGGATGGAACGAACGGGCTGGTGGATTTCGGATGCGTCAAGCGGTTTTCAGGTGACTTCATCGAGCTGATGCATGCCTTTGAACGGCGCGCTTGGCTCGAGGGCGAGCGTGAATCCCGTCGGATGCTTCAACTGATCTGGGGCCGGAAATTCACAAACAGTCAAGGCTAGCCGCCAAGCTTTTTCGAAAGGTGCTCGAGTTCTATGAAATGCTTTTTCCATCGCCCGGATCTGGCAGCACGATTGTCGATTTCAGTGATCTGAAATTCCTGAATATGATGGTTCGTCTTTGGAAGAATTCCCCGCAACAGGGGCGAAGGCTGAAGAACACACGACACAAGGCGTTGAATGGCCTCGACGTGACCTGGCCCACGAGTCAATCAGATTACCAATCCCCGACGCTGCCGTCGGCATAGAACGTCCGCAGCACGTGCTCTTGTTGAAACGGATGTTTCGCTACCTCCGCTTCGTTGATCTCGATGCCAAGCCCGGGAAGTTTCGACGGTCTGACGATGCGCCCTTGCTTCTCCACGGTGAAACCTTCTCTCACGATATCCTGTCTCCATGGGACATCGCGATGCACCGTCTCGCAAATGATATAACTGGGCGTGGCAAAGCCAAATTCGAGCGAAGCTGCCGTGCTGACCGGGCCTTGCGGATTATGCGGGGCCATCGCCACGCGATGCGCTTCCGCCATCGCGGCAATGCGTCGCGCTTCGCTGAGTCCGCCGCAATGTGTGATGTCGGGCTGGATCACGCTGCAGGCGCGCTTTTCCAGCAGTTCACGAAAGGCATGCTGGCTGACTAATCGTTCGCCTGTCGCGATCGGCGTTGACACGGCGCGCTGCACTTCCGCGATGCCGTCAACGCTTTCGGGCCAGCAAGGTTCCTCGAAGAAATAAAGGCCAAATGGCTCGAGCGCTTTTGCGAAGAGAAGTCCCATTCGCGGCGACGGGCGGGCATGGCAATCGACCATGATGTCGATCCCATCGCCAACCGCCTCGCGCATGGCCTGGACGCAAGCCTCTGCATATTTGATTGGCCTTAGGCCTTCGATTGGCATTGTCTCGGGCACGGCCATCGATTTGAAAGCAGTGAATCCATCGGCGACGGCTTGAGCGGCCAGTTCGGCGAACCGTTTGGCATCGGATGGATGTGTTTCATAGAAATCTTCCATCTTGCCGCCGCCAAGATGTGTGTAGAGGCGAACGTAATCGCGCACCGGCCCGCCCCAAAGTTTGTGGCATGGCACGTTGTGGATTTTGCCGACGATATCCCAGAGAGCGAGATCAATGCCGCTGATGGCGGTGGCGCGCACGATTCCATTCCCGTGCCAGAAGTGTTGGCGATACATCATCTGCCAAAGGTGCTCGACGCGCGTTGGGTCCTCGCCGATGAGCAGTTGCGAGATATCTTCGATTGCTCCGAGAATTGCGCGCGTGTGCCATTCGAGCGTCGCTTCGCCCCAGCCCCACAGGCCGTCCTGGTCGGTGAGCACTTTGACAAAAACCCAATTGCGCATGCGTGCATGGCAAACCAACGTCTTAATCGCCGTGATCTTCATGTGCCGAGCATTTCAGCATCGCTCAATACGCAAGTAAACGAGCAAAATGAAACAGCGCACGAGTCGAGGATTGAAAGTGGTTTGCGTCATATGGGCTTGACTGATAGTTTTCTTTGGCATGAAAACCTTGGATAAGATAAAGCTTGCGGCCGCGCAGCTCACGCCAGATGAACAATCCGAGTTGTTCCGATGGTGGACCGATTCAGACGTTTTTAAGAAAAGGCATCTTGAAACACTCAGGAAAGAAATCACTGTCGGAATTGAGCAGTTAGAGGCGGGGCAGTTTCAAACCTGCGACGAGAATACATTCAACCGCTTGGCGGACGAAATTAAGACGGAAGGCCGAAACAAGTTGCGCCGCCGCATGAAGAATTCCTGAGGATGGGCTCGTACCGTATCGCGAATCGGGCTCGATTGGACCTCGACGAAATCTGGTTGATTATCGCTGAAGACGATCTTTCTGCAGCGGATTCATTGAAACGATAACTAACAAAATCAAGCTCGTCGCCAAAGCGCTGGCTTGGGGTGTCGTCGCGAAGGTTTGACGCCTCACCTTCGGAGTTTTCCAGTTGCAAACCACCTCATTTTCTATCGGCCCATGGACGGAGGAATTGAGGTCGCTCGAATCCTGCACGGCGCACGCGATCTCCCAGTCTTGTTTGGTTTGCCTTGAAGCTAACGAAACAATAAGCGTGTTACCTCTTCCGTCTTGGTGAGCGTTTCGTCGATATCCTTTGTTGAATGCGCGAAGGAAATGCTTCCCTGTTTCAAGGGCAGCGGAAAATGGTAAATCCCCCGTTTGATCAGTTCGAAGCGGTATCGTTTGTCCAACTCGAAATTGTGGTGCGAGGCAAGGTCATGGAAATCACGCGGCGCGTGGTCCATGAAATAGAGACAGAACGCGGAACGCTCGCGAGCTAGATAGAAAGGCTCCCCAAACTTTGCCCAGATACAATTCAACCCTTCGGCCAACGTTTGGCCAAGATTGCCCACATGGTCGTAAACACGATGCTGAGACGAAGCGAGTTTCTTGATTGTGGCAATCGCCGCCGCGACGGGAATGGGATGGGCATTATATGTGCCGGCGATTAAAACTCGCTTGGCCTTCTCTGGGTGCGCGAAGTAATCCATGTAGCGCGCTTTCCCGCCGATCACTGCGAGCGGGTAGCCATTGGCAATCGCTTTGCCAAAAGTTGAAATGTCAGGCTGCACACCGGACAAACCTTGGTAACCGCCCAGCGCGTGGCGAAAGCCCGTTTTCACTTCGTCGAAGATCAACAGGAAACCGTGCGCATCCGCGAGCTTCCGCAAGCCTTCCAGATAGCCCGGCTGCGGTTTCACGATTCCAATATTCTGAAGGATCGGTTCCAGAATAATGCAGGCGATTGGATAACGTTTCGCGACGTACTCGACGGAATCGAGGTCATTAAAGTTGATAACGTGAACTTGCCGTTTGTGACTCTCCGGAACGCCCGCCGACAAACCATCGAATGGATACTCACCCGGGCTGACGCGAGGTCCGATGTCCGGAAGGCTGCTGATGACATTGGCCGCGACTTCGTTGAACCAGCCGTTGTAACCGCCTTGAATGATAACAATGTGATCGCGGCCGGTGCAAGCGCGAGCCAAGCGAACGGCAAGATACGTGGCCTCGGATCCCGTGCTGGTGAACTGGACCTTCTCCACGAATGGCACGTGTTGGCAAATCAGTTGCGCCAATTCGCCTTCCATGTCGGTGGGGCCGGCGCCCATGAGAACGCGCTCATCCTGCAACGCCTGCGCGACGGCTGCGTTCACGTCGGGATCGTTGTGCCCCAGAAAAAAAGCGGCGAAGGCGGCCTGATAATCGATGTATTCATTGCCGTCGATGTCCCACACGCGGCTGCCGCGTCCGCGATGAAAGCAAATATTCGGATCGCACCTGCGGTTTAGTGAGACTACACCGCCCGGAATCCATTGTTCATTCTTTGCGATAAGTTGACGGGATTTATCCCATGAGATCATGGCGAAGTGGCTTACGTGAAATGAGCGCGAGATTCAATCTTCGTTTTAGAAAGCGTCCGACCATTTCATCTAAATTGAGGCACACGACATTGGCACAGTCCGCAGTTGGCAGGTTCGCCCTGCCTTAAAATTGCCTTGCTCAGTCTAAAGGCGAATGTACCAATGTCGTAAGTCTCGATTTAGATTGTCGTTGTTTTTCGGCGATTCCCTGTTTAGACGTTCTCCAATCTTTGACCAACGTATGAGCACACGCGCTGCCCAAGAATTCCGTTACGAAAAACTGACCTGGCCCGAAATCAACGACGCCGTTGATCTCGGCAAAGTTTGCATCCTGCCGTGCGGCGCGGTCGAGCAGCATGGCCATCACTTGCCGCTCGACGTCGATATCATCTGCCCGACCGAGATTGCGCGCGGGGCCGGCCGGGAAATTCCGGACAAGATGCTTGTGCTGCCGACCGTTTGCTATGGTTACACCGGGCACGTCATGGATTTTCCGGGCACGATCAACAATGACTTCGAGCACTTCATGCATCATGTCCTCGATATCACCAAGTCACTCGCCTACCACGGTTTCAAAAAGATCATCCTTCTGAACGGGCACGGTTCGAACATGCCGAACCTTGATTTGGTGGCGCGTCGTGCGAATCTGGAAACGGACGCTGAATGCGTGCTGGCGGCCTGGTGGAATTTGTTGACGGTCGATAAGACATTCCTGCCGCGCTGGCGTCAAAGCAAGTTTCCGGGCGGTTGTTCCCATGCTTGCGAACTCGAAACGTCGCTCTATCTCTACTTGGATGGCGGCAACGTTCGCAAAGACCTCATCAAAAGCGGTACGATTAGCTTCAACGACGAAAACAATCCATTCAACTGGGTTGATTTATTTGCGGCGGGTCCGGCCACGGTGATCTCCTGGACGAGCAGTTATTCCGGCACGGGCGTGTTGGGTGATGCCGAACTCGCGACTCCGGAAAAGGGCCGCGAAGCGTACGAAGAATGTGTGAAGCAACTCGTCCGCTTCGTGACTTACTTCAAGGATCGTCCAAAAGATCAGCGACGTGACCTGCATCGCAAGCCACCGACAATGCCGATCCCCTGGGGGCAACGATCGGTTCAAGAATAGTCGCAGTAACTAGTAAAACAGCGCGTCTCACCTGTCATGATGCACCTCCGTTTGGAAAGCCGAGACGCGCTGTCCTACTAGGGTTGACCGCGATCAAGGCGGGTCATTGAATGGCGCCGATTTCATCGAGCGTATCCATTCCGCCAGGACTGGCAGCAGGGAGGGGCGACAGCTCGTTGTGAAATTGGACTGACGGCATCCGGAAAAAACCCGCTTCCTTGAGGCGTCGGTAGAGAATCGACTTCTCCGGACTGCCCGGAACAACGATTCGAGCCGCTGTAATCCCGAGATCACCAGCGGCTAATTGACCGTTAATAATGCCAGCTTGATCGAGAGGCGTCGCAAAACGCGCATCAAACAAGCCGCGCGAATTTCCGCCGGGGCGATGGCAGATGGAACAATTCATATCCAGATAAGAACGAACGCTTAGTTCTGGCGGCGCGCCTTGATCGTGCACGTTGCGCAACGCGGGAAGTTCGGAAAAATCGGCGCCGCTTGGAGGTGAGGCGAACAGGCCCACTTTATTCCACTTCGCAATCTGATTCTGGCCGTCGGCGCTGACGCGATTGAGTTGTCGCGTGTTGGCATCGACTATGTAAGCGCTGTTGAAACTTGGAATGGTGAGCCGGTCATCCACAGCCGGGTAAAACCAGTGATAGGCTTTATTGCCCGAACTCTCGAGCGAAGTTAATGCGCCGTCTTCCATCAATTCCGCATCGCCGTTATCCAAACTCACGCGATATGACGCGCCATATGAATACGGCCGTCCGACGACAATGATGCGTCTCTCAATGAGCCTTGCAGGACTTGCTGTCGGATTTGTTATGGTCAGCCAGTACGAGCGCAAAAAGATCGTTCCAACGGGGAACTCCCAATCGCCCTCTTGGGAAAAGCCGATTTTGCCGCCGCGTGGCAACGCAAGCGCGGGCTCGACTTTGATTCCGGGATGCCACTCAGGAACGTTCACTTCATAGGCAAGCAATTGGCCGCTTTCAAGAAACGAGCGCAGTTTTTCCGGTGGCGCGATCGCGGACCAATGTCTCGGAAGCATGCTGGCTCGGTCCGGCAAGCCAAAGATGTTTTGACTCTCTTTGGTTGTTACCGAGGCTTTGCTTGTGCGCGCCGACTCACTCTCACCGACGTATCGGATGCGCACAAGCGATCCACTTTGAGGTTGGAATTTCTTCGGATCACGCCAGATCGTTCCCCGATTCAGCACGAGCAACGAGCCGTCTGGCGCGGCCTCGACCGTGATTGGTCCGTTGAAGCCTTTGGCAAACGTCATTGCATTGGTTGGCGCATCGGGATCGATGGCCTTCAGCCAGTGGTTCATGAAATCGACAAAGAAGAATTTGCCGCGCCATTTCGGGGGGAAAGTTAAATGGTTGGATCGTTGAATGGTTAAATTGCGTTCGCCTTGCGGCTGCTGCTCTCGATTTAACGCATTTAACGCATTTAACAATTTAACTTCCTCTCTCGCATAGAACGTCCCGTCGCAAATGCTCCGTCCAATTCCAGGGGGATATGCATAGAGGGGCTGTTGGAACGTGGGGACCGTCGAACTGCCCTCGGCTCGAGGCCAACTGTAATCGGCGCCACGAAGCAATTCATTGACTTCTTCGAAGGCGCTGCCGCCAGCGTCGGTAAAGAACATTCGTCTCGTCTCGGGTTGCAGTGCGAGACCGAATGGGTTGCGGATGCCAAGAGCCCAGATTGCGCGATATTTGCCTTACGTGGCGTTGAAGAAGGGGTTGTCTTCCGGGATCGAACCGTCGGAATTAAGCCGCAGAATCTTCCCCTGAAAAGTGTCGAGCTTTTGCGAAGGTTCACCAGCCCTCTGCTCTCCAATGGCCACGTAGATTTTGCCGTCGTTCCCGAAACGCAAAGGCCCGCCCTGATGTCCGGCCGGTTGAAAACCGCCCAATTTGCTTTGATCATCTCCTTCCAGCAAGACTTGCTCGCTTGCCGGATCGGCTCGGTCGCCGTTGACTGTGAACCGACTGAGAACGTGATGGATGTGGGGCCGATCGGTAACGTAGAGAACGAACAGATTCGGCGTGCTCGGAAAATCGGGATGCACTGTCATGCCGATCAATCCGCGTTCCCCAAAATCGGTGACGTGCAATTTGAGCAACGGAGTTTCGAGGAGTTGGCCGGCTTTCCAAACACGCAAGGCGCCAGTCTGTTGCGCGATGAGCACACGCCCGTCTGCTATCGGCGCGATGGCAGTCGCGCAGTCGAGGTTAGTGGCCAATGTATCCAGCACAAAGCCGCGCGGCAGTTCAATGGCATGGTTGACGACGCAAAGGGCGATTCCCGAAAGGGTGGAGGCTAGCCAGGACAGCCAGTGATGGGGTCTGTAGGACGGGCGTCCCGCCTGTCTGAGATTCGTTGGTCCACCAGGACAGGCGAGACGCACTGTCCTACCGGAGGCCAGGTTCAATACGCCGGTCGGTGGCATGTTGCCTCAGGGCGCAACGACCCGCCAGGAGCTTCCCGGCCTCGGTGGATTCACGCCGCGCGCTTCATTCAGTTTGGCGCCCTCCATAAACCAGACGCCCAATGTTCCATCCCGTTCGTGTTGGAAAAGGAGATCGGGTAAGCCATCGGCATTGCGGTCCGTGATGCTGACAACTCGCCAGGCCGAGTCGCCAGGATGGCTTGGAGCCATTACGCGAACGGTCTTGGTAACCGCGCCGTCCAGGCACCATACGCCCAAAGTGCCGCTTGTATGTTGAAAGACCAGATCAAGCTTGCCGTCCTCATCGAAGTCGCCAGCTCCGGCCACTGCCCAATCCGCATCCACGGGATTCCCCGAATTCAGCGGCAACGCGGTATCGATGCGAAGCCTGTCAACAAGCCCGATAGTCAATCTTCTGTCGGCCGATTGGAGAACGACATCGGTGTTGCCATCCTCGTTGAAATCGCCTGTGGCCGTGATCTTCGTTTCTTCGGTGCGAACGATTTGGACCTTCAGCAAGGCGCCATCCAGCAGAACCCTGCCATTCATGAACCAAACCGCCAATGTGCCGTCGGCATGTTGGAGAATGAGATCCTCCCTTGCGTCCCGATTAAAATCACCGCTGCCGCGAATTCTCCAGCCCGGTGCGGAGGGGGAACCTGGAATGAGCGGACCGAAGGAAGTCATTTCCGTACCGGTTAGGTGCCAAGAGGCCAGAGAACCGTCGTTATTCTGGAAGACAAGATCGGGAGAACCGTCCCCGCTAAAGTCGCCCTTAACGGCGAGTGGGGTTCGGATGAACAGATTGGCTTCGCTGCTGCGCAGTTCCCCAAAGGGATGGCTGACGTTCACCGCATATTTCGCGGCGTCGCGGGGCTTTAGATCCCGAAGGGTCAAGACCGAATTCGTTGCCGCGGCAATCGCTTTGTCGTTTTTGAACCATTGGCAGCTAAGCGGTGGCATTCCCTCGACACCGACTGTAAATGTGACTGTCCCGCCGACATTCGCGGTTTGAGTGACAGGCTGGCGCAAGATCGATAGAACCAAGCCCACGGCCAATCTTGCTCGAACGCTTTCCGCGATGCCAAAGGCATTGCTCACGACGACCCGATAATCGCCCTCGTCGTTTAAGCTAAGATTCTTCAATTCGAGAACTCGGTTGGTGGCGCTGGTCAAGAATTGATGGTTGCGAAACCATTGATAATCGAGTGGCGGACTGCCATCTGCTTCAACCATGAAACTTGCCGACGAACCGCTTTTTCCAAGGGTTCCGACGGGTTGCAGGCGGATCGAAGGTGGGGCATTGACCGTCAATCTCGCGATCAAACTCGTCACAGCGCCAAACATATTTGTTACGACGTACCTGTAAACAGCCTGATCGGAGAATTGTGCTTGGGGAAACGTCAGGACGGCGTTGGTGGCGTTCGTCAGGGCAATATCATTCTTGAACCAACGATACGCCAGAGGCGCGTTGCCGGCCACATCAGCTGAAAACTGCGCCGCTATTCCCACACCAACGATTTGGTTCTGAGGTTGTGAACGAATAGAGGGGGGAAAGTTAATCGTCAACCGGGCTACAGAACTTGTTGCAGCCCCGAAATCACCCCGCACAACGGCAAAGTAATTTCCGGCGTCCGATGCTTGGATTCGCGGGAGCGTTAAGTCCTGACCTTGGCCGTTGAGCATCGATTGTTTGTCCTTGAACCATTGGTAACGCAACGTACCAAAGCCAGTGGCTCTGACACTGAACAGGGCGTTGGAACTCAAAACTAGAACTTGATTAGTGGGGTGTGAGGTAATGACAACGGGAATGTTGACTGCCAAAACAGCAGGAATACTGGTCACTTTAGCAAAGGCATTGCTTACGACAACGCTGTAGGAACCGGCATCGGAGAGCTGTGCATTGGTGAAGGTCAGAAACGAGTTCGTTGCAGACGGTATGGCATTCGTTCCTTTGAACCATTGAACGTAGATCGGCGGATCTCCTTCGACTCCGATCCCCAAAGAGGCCTCGCGATCGATGAAGACATTTTGACTGACAGGTTGAGCGGCGATCCTTGTCGGAACTTGAACTGTCAAGCGGGCGACGGCACTGGTCATCTTGCCAACGAGGTTCGTAACGACGGCAAAATATTTTCCGCTATCTGAGCTTTTCGCGTTAAACAAAGTCAGAATGGAAAATGTAGCTCCGGGGATGGCCGCTCCGTTTTTGAACCACTGGTAGGATGGGGACGGCGCTCCGTGAGCGTCGATGCTGAAGGAAGGGAAAGTTCCAGCAAAAACCGTTCGATTCGTGGGTTGCAACCTTATCTCCGGCGGGAAATGAACGGTTAAAAAACCGGGAGCGCTTGAGGCTGTTCCCGCGATGTTCGTAACGACAACGTGATAGCTGCCAAAATCCGATTCAGTCACAGCACTCAGAACAAGATTCGATCCTACTGCGTTGGTTAGCACCAGGCCACTTTTGTGCCATTGGTAACTGAAAGGCAGGCCGCCACTGGCGCCAACAGTGAAGGTGCTGCTCGTTCCAATGAGATTAGTTCTGCTGAGCGGATGGACGGTGATCGATGGCGGGACTGCGCCGCTTATGGTCAGCGCAGCAGATTGGCTGCGGAAGCCGCCTTGGGTTGTGTAAATCACTGCGCTGTAGTTGCCGATATCAACCGCTTGGACATTCTTCACCGTAAGAACATTCGACACGGCGTTCGGGATTAGCACTCCATCCCTAAACCAGTAGTAGGCTAGCGGCAATCCACTTGTGGCTTGAACGGAGAACCTGGCATCGGCTCCAGCCTTAACGACCTGATTGGTCGGTTCCTGACTAATAAAAAGAGGCGTTGTAAGCGTTAGTCGAGCTGGAGCACTGGTCACTGTTCCAAAATCATTGCTGACTATCACAGTGTAAGTGGCGGCGTCCGATTGATTGAGGGTTCCCAGCCCCAAAATACTAGCAGTCGCTCCAAGAATGTTGGCGCCGTTTTTCTGCCACTGGAAACGCAAGGGGAAGCTTCCTGTTGCTTCGACGCTGAAGGTCGCACTGGCTCCAATCCGAGTTGTAATACTTTGGGGTTGGCTGGTGATTGTAGGCGGGATGGTAAAAGACGCAATAGCTGCTGTAACGAAGACAAGGTTCAAGTTCATTAGAACCAAACGAACTAATCCTCGTTGACTTTGAGGTTCTAAGCTGAGAACGGGTGGCTTCACGCGTTCATTCGTATAAACCACTTTCCTGCGGATGGCGAGTATAGAAAGTCTGTAGAAAGCTAGACAGCTTGCGAAATCTTGGAACAATGCGCGGCGTGAAACAATCAATTGTTACTTTGGACTTGGAAGGGGTTTTAGTCCCGGAAATTTGGATCGCTGTTTCCGAAAAGACGGGCATCCATGAATTGCAGTTAACCACACGCGATATTCCCGATTACGATGTATTGATGAAAGGGCGGCTGAATATCCTTGATCGCCACCAGCTTAAGTTGTCCGACATCCAAACCGTTATCGGCTCGCTGCGACCTTTGGAAGGTGGCAAAGAATTTCTGGACGAACTCCGTTCCATCGTCCAAGTGATCATTCTGTCCGATACGTTTGAACAATTCGCCAAGCCACTCATGCGCCAGCTCGGCTGGCCCACGCTTCTCTGTCATCGCTTGGAAGTTGAGGCGGATCGCATCGTTAATTACAAGTTGCGTCTTCCCGACCAAAAACGACGAGGCGTCGAAGCGCTTAAGAAACTGAATTATTTTGTTATCGCCGCCGGAGATTCATTCAATGACACCGCCATGCTGGGCGAAGCTGATTTAGGACTGTTGTTTCGCGCACCACCTGCCATCCAAAAACAGTTTCCGCAATTTAGAGCCGTCGAAACTTACGTTGAACTGATGGAGCTCATTAAAGAAGGGTTACATGGTTAAAGGGTTAAAGGAGTTAAATAGTAGCAATCGGTTCGCATCTGTCCAACGATGGAACCTAACGATTTTAACGATGTAACCTTGTAACCATTTCACCCATCTTCCGCTTTCGAATCGCGGCTCGTTAGATCGCGGAGGGCCTGGCCGACATTTTTCCCTTCGTACAGCATGGCGTAGACTTCATCAATGATCGGCGTTGTCACTCCCTGTTTGCGGGCTAGTTGATATGCCGAGCGCGCAGTTGGATATCCTTCCGCCACGGTGATCATGTTGGTCAGAAGGTCACAAAGCTTTTCGCCTCGTCCAAGCCGCTCGCCCAAGCCTCGGTTGCGGCTCAGTCGTGAAAAACAAGTTACGGTGAGGTCGCCTAATCCGCTCAACCCCGCAAACGTTTCGGCTTGTGCGCCGCACGCTACGCCGAGCCGGCGCACTTCGACGATTCCGCGTGTAATGAGCGCCGCCTTCGAATTGTCTCCGAAGTTCAGTCCATCACATGTGCCTGCGGCGATAGCAATGACATTCTTCAAGGCGCCGCCCAATTCCACACCGGTTACATCTGTGCTTGTGTAAACGCGGAAGGCCGGCCGATGGAAAAGTCGCTGGACGATTTGAGCCGATGCCGCATCGCGACTCGCCGCAACGATGGCGGACGGATAATCTCGCGCCACCTCCAGGGCCAGCGTCGGACCGGAAAGCGCCACGGGCTGGCATCGCGGCGCGGTCTGTTGCAAAACGCCACACATGGTTAAACCACTGTCGTCCTCGATGCCTTTCGTGACGCTCACCACCGGCCGGTCGAAGCAGTCCAAGCAACACGTCACTTCGCGAAAAACTTTGGATGGCACCGCGACCACAACGCATTCCGCGCTGGATACGGCGACAGGCAAATCGCTTTGCAGCACGCAGTTCTTCGGCAATTGAACTCCAGGCAAATAACGGTTGTTGCAACCGGTCCGCCGGATTTCTTCGAGACGGTTTGGATTGTGACCCCAAAGAGTCACTGTGTGGTCAGCAAGGCAAAGAAGCCGTGCGAGGGCCGTGCCCCAACCACCAGCGCCGAGCACAGTCACGTTCATGGCGCCGATTGCGTTAAGTTCTTTGACCCAAAACGGCTTTCAGTTCCATTCATCAGCCTCTGAATATTCCCTTTGTGTTTGTAGATCGCTAATGCGCTCAGTCCCGCGGTGACGACAATCAACCGAGTACTATTCCCGGTGAGCCAGACGCCAATGGGCAAAACAATTGCCGAGGCAATCGAGGCCAGCGATACATATTTGCTAAGCACAAATACGGCTAGCCACGTCGCAAAGGCAATGGCGAGCCCCGACGGCACCAGTGCCAGCAACACCCCGGCGGAAGTTGCGATTCCCTTTCCTCCCTTGAACTTGAGCCAGCAAGTATAATTGTGGCCTAGAATTCCGGCGACGCCGGCGATGAGAGCCAGACGTTCCGCCAAATCTCCAAGCGGTCTGGAATCGACCATTTGAAGAAAGACCCACACAAGAAATGTGCAGGCGAGGTATCCCTTTAATGCATCAGCGAGGAGGACGACACACCCGGCGGTCTTTCCGAGAATTCGAAAGGCATTGGTCGCTCCAATATTTCCGCTTCCCATCGTGCGCACGTCAATGCCTCGAGCTCTGCCGACGAGATAGCCCGTCGGAATCGAGCCGAGCAAATACGCCGCGATCACAACGCCAACCTGAAGGCCATGTTCCACAGAGTCAATCTAGGCAAACGCAAGTTCAAGGTTCAAGGCTCAAAGTTCCAAGTCGTCAGCAGATGAACACACTCGGCAAATCGAAGCTGGTAAGACCGATTACACTCGGTCCCAGTTGTTCTCTTGAACGTGGGAGGGGTTGAAATAAATGGTCCCACGGAAACGCCGGGAAGTGAACCTGTTCGGCGATCCATCGCTTTCCCTGTTGAGCGATTAATCCGCAAACGTATTCGCCCATTTTGAGGGTTTGCACTTGCCCAAAGCGCCATCCACAATTAAGGCAGCTCCTGCGCCCGCGTGCAGCTTTGCGCATAACTCCTTCATGTCGGGACACATTTCAGCGAGGATGCCGGCGTTGCTCAGGTTCTGCAACGGCTCTTGCGAATCCCGCTTGCTCGGCGCCAAGACCAGAATCCGTTCATCGAGTGCCTGGGGTGGAACCTTCTTTGCCATAGAAGAAAATAGCGCGCTCTCATCTCCTCACAAGTCCTGAAATTCCTGAAATTGATCTGGCAAACTGGCAAACCTTAATTTGATTCGCCGGACAACCCTAAGACCATTAAGCTGATCGCGTGTCATCACAGCTCAAAGTGGCAGTCATCGGAACCGGCGCGCTGGGGAAAGAGCATGCCCGTATTTACGCCGACCTAGCCTCGGCCGGACAGGTCGAGTTTATGGGCGTCTATGACACGTTACCGGATGTGGCTCGAAAGGTGGCCGCCAAACTCCGTGTGCCAGCGTTCGCTTCGTTGAGTGCCGCCGCCGCCGCCAGCGATGCCCTTAGCGTTGTCACACCGACGGCAACCCACTTTGAAATTGCGAAGGCTTTGCTGACAGAGGGGAAACATCTGCTCGTCGAAAAGCCGATGACGGACAAGGCGCAGCAAGCGGCCGAGCTGGTTCAATTGGCTCAGGAACGTCAACTGATCCTGCAGGTCGGTCACGTGGAGCGTTTTAATCCGGTTTTTCGTTATCTCCAAAACGTTGCAACGGAGCCGCGGTTCATCGAAGCACACCGGCTTTCCCCATTTCCGGCGCGGAGCACGGATATCGGTGTGGTGCTCGATCTGATGATCCATGACCTTGACGTGGTTCTCGCCTTTGTTAAGGCAACGGTCGAGAGTGTCGATGCCGTGGGCATTCCGGTATTGAGCCGTTCGGAGGATATTGCGAACACTCGTATTCGTTTTGCGAACGGCTGCGTCGCGAATTTGACGGCCAGCCGCATTAGTCCCGAACGGATGCGCAAAATACGGGTCTTTAGCGGCGGAGCATTTACGAGCTACGTCTCGTTGGATTATCGGGCGCAGGAGGGATTCATTTACCGGATCGCTCGCGATGGCGAGGAGGAATCGTCCTTGCTTCGAAAATTATTGGCGGCTCGCGAGTCGACGATTGTGAGCGAATTTGGCGGCAAACGGATTGTCCGCGAGCCAGTCCCTCTTGAAAAAGAAGAACCGCTGCGGTTGGAATTGCGCAGTTTCATCGAGTGCGTCCAATCGAAGCAAACGCCCGTGGTCAGCGGTGAATCCGCTCGAAGGGCGCTGGATTTGGCCCTGGAGATAACGCGGCAAATCCAGGCAGGATCGCCGCAAACTTAATTGATGCTTGGTAACGACCTGTCTTCTTTGAACGAATGAGCATCCAGCTCAAGGGCGCGGGATTAAGATGATTCCCAGGCGTTTCATGCTCATCGCGGGCGAGGCGAGCGGTGATGCTCTCGCCGCGGAGCTAGTGTCTGCGCTGCGAAGCCATCCAATTGTCCAAAGCATGCCGTTTCTCCCGGAGTTTTTTGGCGCAGGCGGACCGCGCATGGCCGCCGCTGGGGTAAATCTTTCGTTCGACTTGACTCAGCACGCTGTCTTTGGCCTCTCGGACGCGCTGCGGCAGTACTTCAAGTTCAGAAAATTGTTCAACCAACTCTTCCAATTGGCTCTAGACCGCGAACCCGACGTCATCATTCTCGTGGATTATTCCGGCTTCAACCGCCGCTTTGCCAAGGCCGTGAAACATTATGTTCGGAGGCGCTGCGATTGGTTTCACGATTGGAATCCGAAGGTTGTCTATTACGTCTCGCCACAAGTTTGGGCTTCACGAGAAGCGAGAGCTTGCCAACTCGCTCGAGATGTCGATCTCCTGTTAAGCATCTTTCCATTTGAAAAAGAGTGGTACTCGGCTCGGACTCCCCAGTTGCGTGTTGAGTTCGTCGGCCACCCTCTGATCGATCGCTTCTCGAGCGTCGAAACGCCGCCGACAGTGAATCCGGCCGATGCGCTTGGCCGTACAGATTCTAAGTCAGGGGATCACGCATTACCCATCACGCATCACGCATCCTCCCCACCTCTCATCCTATTGCTGCCCGGGAGCCGCAAACGCGAAATTGAGACGCATCTCCCGATTATGGCCGAGGCGCTCAAGCGGATCGGCCGCCACAGGCCCGCGCGGTCCCGTTTGGTCCTTCCGACGGCAGAACTGGTCGAAGCAGCTCTGCGAAGTATCAAGCCGATTGCCGGCCTGGAGATTCGGGTCGATCGGTTAGGCGAATCCCTGGCCGAATCTGCGCTTGCTCTCGCGGCTTCAGGCACCATCACGTTGGAATGCGCCTACTTCCGAGTGCCAACCGTGGTGGTCTACAAAACGTCGTGGCTTACCTATGAGATCGCCCGCCAAATCATCCGAGTGAAGCACATTGCGATGCCGAACATCCTCGCCGGCGAGGAAGTCTATCGCGAACTCATCCAAAATGAAGCGACTCCTGAGCGCGTCGCCAACGAAGCGTTGGACCTGCTTAACAATATTCCTCGCAGAGAAACGATGCAGCGGAACTTGGCCCGGATTATTCAGTCACTCGGTCGGCCCGGCGCCAGTGCGCGGGCCGCGGATGCGATCCTGGCACTAGTCGCGAAGGACGCGTCCTGATACTGTTGGCGCGCGCGAAAGCGGGAGCAAGCTCCGCGCACTCCAGACGCTTCGCGCGGTCGGACGCAACGATGACGTTCGAGCGTCGCCGGAACGGATTGCCTGACAGGTGAAGTGAAAGAACTCTGCAGATCGGTGCGCGATTCACAGCGCGGCAGCGATGGCTTCAATCTCAATCTTCGCTCCGATAGCAAGCCGGTTTACTTCGACGCCTGTTTTAGCGGGAGGTGACTTTGGAAAGAATTCCGCGTAGATCTTATTCAATTCGGTAAGTTCGGCGACATCGGTCATGTAAATGGTCGTCTTGACTACTCGTTGGAGGGAAGTTCCGGCGGCTTGCAGGATCGTGCGAAGATTGACCAACGCTTGCCGGTATTCTGCAAGTTGACCACCGCCGACAAGTTGACCAGTCTTCGGGTCGATGCCAATCTGGCCAGAAACATAGATCGTGTCGCCCAGTCGGACGGCGTGATTGTAAGTTGGGTTTGCGGTTGGCAAATCCGGAACGGAGATAATTTGAGGATGGGTCATGCAGCAGAGTGTGTGTCGCAACTGAGGGTTCGTCGAGGCAATCATTGCCGACATTCATGCGAATCTACCGGCACTCCGTGCGGTTCTGAAAGACATTGGGGTTCAGCGCTGCACTCACATTGCCTGTCTGGGTGACATGGTCGGTTACAATTTCGAACCTAAAGAATGCCTCGACATCATTCGCGAAATGGACATTCCATGCGTCAAGGGCAACCACGACGCGTACTGCAGTGATGAAGTAGCGCCTGATGGCCTGAACCCGCGCGCCTCCGAGCATGTGGAATGGACGCGGCAGCAATTGACCGAGGATGATCGGGCTTGGTTACGCAGCTTGAAATACGCGGAAGGGCTGGCTGATTTTACCATTGTCCACGCGAGGCTAAATCTTCCAGAACGATGGGGTTATGTATCCGACAAAGTCGCCGCAGCCGAGAGCTTTGCCCATCAGAAGACCCAGGTCTGCTTCTTTGGGTACACGCATGTGCCGGTGACGTTCATCCGTGAGAAAGGATTCATGCGTGCTCCCGTTGTTCGAGGAGGAACTTACACTTCGTTCAAAGTGGAGCGCCAAAACCAATACTTCGTAAACGTCGGCAGCGTCGGTCAGCCCCGCGACGGGGATCGAAGAGCAGCGTACGTGACCTATTACCTCGTCGAACAAGTCATCGAATTACGCCGCGTGCCTTTTGAAGTGCCACCGAATGATCCAGGGAACGCATCGGTCCCGGGGCAGCCCAACCGGCCTCGGCCACTTGTCACCAAGACTGCTATGCGCTGAGTCAACCGCCTGACGCGGCCAGTTTTACCTTCAAGGTTTCCTCAGCCGATAGAATCTGGTTCCACTCGCGGGAGTTACCGTGACCGAGTTTTGAGCGGCGTTCACGACAGGAGCAGGAGTGACTACTGTCCAGTTGGCGGGCGCCAGTGTGCTCGTAGATTCCAAGACAAAACCAGGTGCCGACGTCGGCCACGAGAGAACGGCGTTGCTGCCCGCGCGCGTGACGGCAAGCTTCGGATTTGCGCTTGAGGCCGAACTCAACAGGAGCTGGTTCAACTGTTCTTGTGTGTACTGGCTGAGCAGCTTGGGATTTGTGCTGAAGAGAAACAGGTCAATGGTCGTGCCGCCTTCGCGATAAGAAACCGTAAAATCCAGCGGTTTGCCCACTTGGGCGGCCGTCACTTCATATTTGAAATGGACTCTGGGTTCCCCTTGTGTTTCGGGATTCAGGAATTGGCTCGACAATAATTCGTTCCAATGAAAGTTACCTTCCCAGTAAGCGCGTCCGGCTTCATCGCCTTGGGACCGGTTCACGCGCGTGTCGCCTTCACGGATAAAGAGATAGCCGGCCGCGTCGCAGCAACCTTCGGCATAGCCGCCCCGGTCGCTCAGCGGCCAGTCCGTCTGGGGATCTTTGCCAAAGTCCGGCGGAACAAAAAACGAATCTTCATTGAGGTAGTGGGCTGGATTGCCGCCATTTTCAAACATGGTAAAGCGCATGTAGAGGTAATAGGTGCCGGGCTTTGAGAATTGCACTTTGTAAGTGACTTTATCAATGTGTTGCGCAAAGATCGTTTGTGTCCAGAGCGCTCCCTTTTTGGAGGCCGTGGTGTTGGCGCCGAGAACAGGATTGCCCAACGAATTGGTGACCGTGCCGCTGCTGTCCACCCGCGTAAACCCGACTCCAGCCGCTGGGTCGGTCTCGGCATCGTAGTCTTCCCCCTCAAGGACAAGGTACGACCACGCGCTGGCGCCAGTTCCCACAGTATTGCTTGGATCTTGCACAGTCACGTCGCTAACCGCTGGCTTGAGAAGGAGCTGGTCCAGCCGCTCTTGTGTGTACTGGCTCATCAAATCGGGACTGGTGCTGAAGAGAAACAGATCGATCGTCGTGCCCCCCTCGCGATAAGAGACTGTGAAGTCGAGCGGTTTGCCCACTTGGGCGGCCGTCACTTCATATTTGAAATGGACTCTGGGTTCCCCTTGTGTTTCGGGATTCAGGAATTGGCTCGACAATAATTCGTTCCAATGAAAGTTACCTTCCCAATAAGCGCGTCCGGCTTCATCGCCTTGGGACCGGTTCACGCGCGTGTCGCCTTCACGGATGAAGAGATAGCCGGCCGCGTCGCAGCAGCCCTCGGCGTAACCGCCTCGATCACTAAGTGGCCAATCTGTTTGAGGATCTTTGCCGAAGTCTGGCGGGACAAAGAACGAATCTTCGTTCAAATAGCTGGCGGGATTTCCACCATTCTCGAACATAGTAAACCGCATGTAGAGATAGTACGTGCCGGGTTTGGAGAACTGGACCTTGTAGGTAACCTTGTCGCTATGTTGCGCAAACGCCGTTTGAGTCCAGAGCGCTCCTTTCTTCGAAGCGGTTGTGTTCGCGCCCAAAACGGGATTGCCTTGAGAACTCGTCACCGCACCACTGTTATTGACGCGCGTAAACCCAACTCCGGCCGCGGGATCGGTCTCGGATTCATAATCCTCGCCCTCCAGGATGAGATAGGACCATGCGTTTGCGCCTGTGCCGACGACATTTCCTGGATCCTGGATCGTTACCGCCGCCTGGGCGGGGAGTATTCCAAACAAACCCGCAATACCGCCTGCCAATAGACTCGAAAAGGATTTCTTCATAATGAGCGCATTAAGTTAATTTTAGCGACCCTAGTGACCGTATGAGATGCACCAAACGCGATTGCGGTTACTTCTAATGATTTGTATTCGTATCAGTCGGATCAAGGCTGCCAGTCCATCAAGCCGGGGAGCAAAGGTCAAGGATTTCGACAGCATTCTGCCATGAGTGAAAGTCCATGTGTCTTCGTTCGGCTTTTTGGTCTTGCGTTTCGGAACGATTTTCCTAGCTCTTGTACGTTCCACAATCAACCAAGACACTGCTATGCGAAGACGCCAATTCCTCAAGCATGTTGCCCAGACCGCAGCGACTGTCTCCACGATGTCCGCCTTTTCCGCCGAGCGAGTTATTGGCGCCAACGATCGCGTGAATGTCGCTCTGATCGGTTGCGGCGGCCGCGGCAAGCTCGTCGCGCGATTGATGCGTGAAGTGCCGAACGTCGATTTTGTTGCCATGTGCGATGTCTATGATCCCTCAGCGAACTCAGCGAAGGAATGGGCCGGTCCGATGGCTAAAGCGTTCCGCGACTTTCGAAAGGCTCTTGAGATGAAAGAAGTCGATGCAGTCGTCGTCGCCACACCGGATCACTGGCATGCGATCCCGACAATTCTCGCCTGCCAAGCGGGCAAGGACGTTTACGTGGAGAAGCCGCTCGGTCATACGATTCGCGAGGGACGCGCTATGGTCGAGGCGGCGCGACGCCACAAACGCGTGATTCAAACTGGCATGCAACATCGGTCAGCCCCGCATTAAAAGGAAATCGAGGAAATCATTCAGAGGGGTCAAATCGGGGATGTCCATTTCGTTCACGTCTGCAATTATTCAACCGTCTATACGGCAGCCGGCGGGCCGCCGCCGGACTCTGATCCACCCGAAGGATTGGACTGGGATTTTTATCTGGGACCGGCGCCGAAGGTTCCATTCAACAACCTCCGCTTCCGCACGTATCGCCGGTTTTACGATTATTCGGGCGGGTTCATCACGGACTTGGGCGCGCACCGGCTCGATTCTGTTCATCAAGTGATGCACGATGACAAGCCGCTCTCGGCCATGGGCGTGGGCGGATTGTACGGGCCGAAGAGCATTGTGGACACGCCCAATGTTCTCCACGTTACCTGCGAGTACAAGAACTGGACGCTGAGCTACGAAGGAATTCAGCTCAATGGATTCGGCGCCGGCCCGCGCATGCCCGGCGGACGTAAACCTTACAATGCGCAAGGCGCTTTTGATCGTCCACATGGCGAAGCATTCTATGGCACGAAGGGAACGATCTTCTCGGATCGCGTCGGTTGCGAAATCTTTCTCGGAGGACGAGGCACCGCTGGCCAACCCAAATCCGTTGTGGGCCGTGACTGCACGGATTTGCACGTGCGCAATTTCATCGATTGCGTCCGTTCGCGCCAAAAACCTTCAGCCGATGTCGGGATTGGCCATAAATCGACCATCGTTCCGCACTTGGGAAATGTCTCTTACAAAGTTGGCGGCCGGAAAATTCGTTGGGACGCTGACAAGGAACAGATTCTCGATGATCCGCAGGCGGCCGCGCTACTTGATCGTCAGGCACGCAAGCCGTGGGATTTGATATGATGCGTCCTCCACTGTGGAACCAAGAACTGAGCTCTCTTGCTCTTGATCCTGCGCAAAAAAGCAAGAGCAAGATCAAGATCAAGATCAAGATCAAGGATCATGATCGAGATCGTTAGTTTATCGCACCACCGCGTGCTTTGAACCGCCGAGGCTCCAGAGATGCTTCTCAGTGCGAATGAATAGCTGGCCCAAAGCTACTGCGGGTGTCGAATGGCAAAGTTCCTTAAGCGCGAATCGATGCAGAACGTTGAACGTTTCACTGGCTTCCACCACCACGACTTCGCCAGTTGTCGAAACGCAAAACAGACGGCCATCTATCCAGATGGGCGAACCGAAGTAATCGCCTCCAACCCGTTCCTGATAACGAATAGCGCCCGTCGGTGCATCGAGACAACTTACGATGCCGCTATCGCTCCAGAGCCAAATATTGCTGCCGACAGCAATTCCAGTCGGCACGTAAGGCGCGGATTTTTTCATCTGGTAAGCCAGTTCGGCTTTGCGTCCTGTGTTCGCATCGCCCACCTTGACCGCGGTGACAAAATTGCCGCCTCCGCCGCTGCCGCAGGAGCCGAAAATCAAATCACCGGCGATGATTGGCGAACTGACGCTTCGTTTGTCGAAAGCTTGGTCGTAATCCCAGAGCACCTTGCCCGTGTCTGGATTGACCGCGTAAATGCCATGCGCCTGGCTGTTGAAGATGAGCGCTGGTTTTCCATTTTTTGGTTCATAGACGCATGGAGTCGAATAAGCGACGACGGCGCTGCGACGCGGCGTTTGCCAGACTGTCTTTCCAGTTTTGGCCTCCACCGCCAGGATCGAACTTTCGCCGCTGCGCGGATGTTCCTTAACGAATTTGGTATCGTCCTGTTCGTTGCCAAGAATCACTTTGCCTTCGAACAGAATTGGCGACGTGCCACAGGCATGCTGACTGACGAACCGGCCAAAATCGCGTTGCCAAAGTTGATTCCCGTTATGGTCCAGCGCCGTGAGCAGATAATGCTCGGGTTCGTTCCATACCACATAAACTCGCTCGGCATCGACGGCGGGAGTTGCAGAGGCGAAGCTGTTGTACTGATGCCGCGTAAATGGCGTCAGCGAAAAATCGCGGCGCCAGAGGATGCGGCCGTCTTTGGCGTCGAGGCATAGGGTGGAAACACCTCCCGATTTGTCGCCCGTGCTTGTCAGAAAAATCTTGCCGCCCCACAGGACTGGTGAGGCGTGACCCGTGCCGGGCAATTCGATTTTCCAATTAATGTCGGCGTCGGTGATTTTCGTGGGAATCGTTTTGGCGTGGCTAACACCCGTGCCATTCGGGCCACGAAAGCGTGTCCATTCTTGGGCGCGAAGATCGAGCGCGCAGCTTAGGAGCGCTAGCCCAATACATAATGGTGAGTTCATAGGTTGTCGCGCCATATAAAACAGAGCCGGCGCCAGGAAAGAAAGCAAAGAAAACGGATCGCAGAGGAGCGGAGCAGACTAAATCAAAACAACCAACAATGGCACAACCGCTGTGGGCAGGGCGCGTCACTCCGTGCGCGCCGTGATGGGGCGATTACGCTGCGTCCAGTGCAATTGCGGCGCGCACGGAGTGACGCGCCCTGCCTTGGAACGAAGGTGAAGTGTGCCAATGCAGAACTTTGCGTTGCCTGAGAACTACGCTTGCTTTCAGGTTGTGCCGAGAACAGAGACGCGATAAACCTCGCGGCATGAAACTTCCCATTTCGCTTTTTGGAGGTGGCGCCATTTGTCTTGCGATCTCGATAGTAGCGCTTTGGTCGCCGGTTGTTTTCGGCCATGAGCAAACACGGCGCGCGCATGAAGCTTCGCTTCCGCAAAGTGAGGCAAAGATTGTTGCGAGGGTGGGAAGTCTGCGCAAAGTCGCGTCCAATCAGTTGCGGGCTGCCGAGACTTGTCAGGTCACCATCCGCCTGCTCGATGCCCAAACGAGCCAGCCGGTTCCAGGTCTCGAGACCGAGATGACGCGCGCGAGTGTGGACCTCTCAGGGAAAACGAAAACGCAAGTCGATCTGCGCGCCGGAAAGCACGAGATTGGCGATGCGATACCATTATCCAGACCTGAGAATGTGAAAGTTACCGGGCGCGCGAGTGGTCGCCACGACTACAAACGCCTCGAATTGGTCCACAATGGTCAGGTCATTCATAGCGTGACAAACCGCGCCGTGGGCGGACATTTTGAAGCCGGCTTCGACTTCACTTTGGCTGTGGATAAACCCGGATGGATCGCGTTGCGCATTCCCGGCGGGACATTCGGATCGACCGGGGCTGTTGTCGTGCCGCCAGCGACGCCAATTCGCGGGAGCGGCGACGCCAAAAACGAAATGGGCGAGCCGCTGTTCGCGCACACCAGCCCGATCTATGTCGAATTCGAGGGACAACGTATTTTTAAGAAAGACGCAGCTGAAGCATTGATTGCGGAGATGGATTCGGCGCTGAAGGCGATTCCCACCAAGGCCAAGTTCGCCGATGACAATCAGCGCGATAAAATCTTAAAGATTTACCGAGAGGGAATCGAAACGCTGCGAAAACGGCTGAGCGAATAAAGAGTACATAAGGGCAGGTGCGGCGCAGCAGCGCCGCCCTGCCTGCCGCGTTGATTGGTCAAGGGATCGACCCTACGCGAAGGAACAATGGTTGAGTTCCAGCTAAACTGAAGTCCAGGTTGCGGCTCACGATTCCATCAGCGCCTCCGACATCATCAACGACTGTTTGCCACATTGTGAGATGAGTGCTGGCGAGGGTTTTGTAATTCTGCTTTGCCGAGCCTTCCCAAGAGACCTTTACGGTTTGCGGGCCGGCCGGTTTTGCCTCGGAAATTCGAATCGTCTTGTAGCGTTGGACCTCTTCTCCCATGGCCCATTTGGCAGCGCGAACGAAAATGAGCTAGCCCAGTTCGGTTAGGGCAAGGAACACGCGGCGCGATCCACCGGAACCGTTCTCGTTCGTGAACATATGAACCATTCGCGCGCCTGCAGCTTGGCCGCTGGCCAGCATGCCACCTTTATCAACAACCGCGAGGCAAGTGCGCTCTTCAGCGCCATCAAGGACGCCCAGCACCGTCACACCCGTCGCAGCGTCTGCCTTGGCCTGAGTGCACCAGCGATATTCGAAGTTCTTCTTGCCACCGGTTGGAACAAAACGTTCTTCATCGGGATAAGGCTCGCGGAAAATCTTGACGCGGCCTTGGGCGTCCAGAGGAATTCCGGCCATGATCGGATGATCGGGAGCAATGACCTTCATGTATTTTGTCGCGGGCGGGCTGCCCGCTTCGTTCGGGTCGGTGCTTTGTGTTCCGTTGTACATGAAAATGCTGCCGGCTCGACCTGCGTTATTACCGAGCGTGACGTGTTCCCCCATCATGAGCGGAACACCGGCCGGCGGCGTCGGAACGTCGGCCGAGGAACTGCTGCCCGACCAAATGACCAGACCAACTTTTAAAGTTGGCATCCTTCGGTTCGAGATAAGTCGCTGCGTCAGCGCCAATCATGGCGTCGAGGATAAGCCGGGAGGAATATCCGTAGTTGCCCAGCAGGTTGCCCATCGCCACATCACCCGGCGTGGTCATGCCAGGACCTTTCTCGTCGATGTTATCAGCGCCTTGGTCGGCGCAGATGTTTTTGCGAGTGCTGATGATGATGACGCCATCCAGAGCTTCAACGCAAGTGGCAGCGGTAAGGGCCAGCGTAAGAGCGCCGGCCAAAGCGAACTGTTGTTTCATGCAGTTACCTTCTAATCGCCCCGGATGAGCGGCAGTTCTTGTCACCCACTTTGGGGGAGCGGAGCGGGCAACTTTTGTGCTTGGTGTGACATCACCTTCAGGACGCGACTCTCCCCCAACGACCTACCCAGTCCCTTCGTTCCTGAAGATCCTACTGAGGCGTTATCTTGCTCGTGCAGTTATCGGAGCGTCAATGGCGAATAAGCTGGTGTAGCATTTGCCCTAACGAGGTTGCAGAGCACAACCTTCTTCACCAGGTTTCCGGATGAGGTTGGTTGTCGCCATTCCAGCGACGGCGCGCTTCCGGTGCGGCCGCATATACGCGGTTGGATTTTCCGAACTCGACGTGCCCGTCCCAAAAGAGATGATTGGCGCCGGTGCCATGGACAAAAAGTGGCGCCTCAAAGGTAGAGACGAACTTGGGCCATACGCCCCAGGCAGTGCTGCAGGGTGAATCGCCGACGGCAATCATGTCGCTTGGCGCAACGACCGTAGTTTCGGCCACGGACAATTGAGGATTCAACAGGCTCACGGCGCCAAGGCCGAGCGGTTCGAAGGGATGCGATCCGCTGCCACCCGAATTGTAACCATAGTCACCCCGCGCTGAAATGCTCTGAACGCCATTCTTCCCGCGCCCAACATAATCGGTTGATCCGTCGCCCATCATTACATCGATAGTACGTTCTTCAGCGCGGAGGCGCGAGGCCGGGCACCAGTAGAGCCGGTTTGTCCAACTATGGCCGCTGTAAGGTTCCGACGCATCGGACCAAAGAAACGGCTGTTCTTTGGCGACGGTCGAGTGGGTGTCGGTCGTCAGTGGGTAACGGCCGTAATTCTCTACATAGATATTCAGAGCAAGCCCGACTTGCCGAAGATTCCCGGCGCAGCGAATGATCTTCGCTTTCGTTTTGGCCTGTCCGAGCGCGGGCAAAAGCAATCCCGCCAACAACGCAATAACAGCGATGACCACGAGCAATTCGATAAGCGTGAATGCATCCGCATTCCGCTCGAATTGGAAGCGAGATTTCATGTCCCAATCTTACTCGTAATCCTAATCCTAATCTCGTTCCAGCCATTCGTTGCCAAGCGAAAGCAGGTTCAATCACGCTTTCGGAAATCCATTTCGAGAAATGCCGAGCCCTACTTCAGTCCTGACCGGAACCGCCAATCGACGTGCCCATTATAGGCCATTGTTTCATTCACGAGCGTGTAAAGGTCAGGGTCATATTCTCTCAAGGCTTCGCGCGTATCGATTGGATGTGCTGCATCGTTCGGAGCCGCATCTTGCCCCAAAGCATCGTAGTAAGCCAGCACACCTGCTGTCCAATATTGGACGCCGTCGTGAACTGCCGAGCTGCCCTTCCACTTCCCCCCGCCGACCGCTTTCTCATAAAGACTTTTCACCTTCTCTCCGAATTCGACGTCGAGACGCTTGACGCGCAATTCGTACTGTTGCACAGCGCGGCCGCGATTCTCCCAATTCGGATCGACGGGACGGTTTGCGGTCACGTGAAAGAGCGCATGCGCGAAGACGCGGATGACCTGATTGTCGCCAATCAGCGGGTCGCGCGGATTGCCGAGCGCGTTTTCTTCCGCCACCACCAAAAGCTTCGCGTCCGGTCTGTACTCATGAAAACGCGCGAGGGGGTCGAATTTTTCGGTCCTTTTGGCGCCCTGGAATTCGGGCAAGTCGATCATTCGTTCGTTACGCCCGAGCACCACGAGTTTTACTTCATCAGCGATTAGCGCCTTGAGGATGTCGTGACGGTAGGCAAACATCTTGCGGATCGTATCATTCGCCTTGAGCAAAGCTTCGTCGCTGGCGTGACGTCCGAGCACTGTGAATTCGCGCGCCCACGTGAACTTCGTGTAGTACGGATCGATCTTGAACTTGGCTGGCGGCGGCCCGACGTTCGGCAGCTTCTGCAGCCAGCTGTAACGCCAGTCCTGTTCCGGATTGAGATTGAAAATGCTCCGAACCAATTCATAAGTCTCTGGATCATACGCTTTGAGCTGTTCGCGCGTGCCGATAGGCCCGTGGTTCCAGTTATTGACGCGGTTGCAGTCGAAGTACGACTGCGCAACCTCAGCCCAGAATTCGCCGGGGTTCGAGCCGGCGTAGCTGTTCTTCCAAAGGCCTTTGTTTATCGCGGTCCGGTAAACGGCGTTCCGGCGTTCGTTCCAGGTCGGGTCAATCGAGCGCAGCGTGCTGTCGATGGTATGACAGAATTCATGGACGCCAATGCTCTCGTCGTCGTAACGGTCAATCGGCAAGCTAAGCAAATTCTCCTCGCCAAAGCTCGTCGGCCTTCCACCGGTGCCGCGCACGCGTTCATTTTGATACGCCGGGTTCGGATGATTCCGATATTCGGGCATGTCCGTGTAAACCTGGTCCTTGCCGATAATGATGAGATACATCCGATTCTTGACCATCGCCTCGAGGATGTCGGGACGGCCCGCTAGCATGTGCGTGACGATGGCATACGTCCGCTGCAACGCCAGGTCCGCTACCTCGCCAGCGGCCAAGACGGGCATGCCTTTGACGTCGATGTATTTCTTGTAGAATTGGCGGGCAACATCGCGGTCCCGTTCGGTGACGATCTCGAAGAATGAAGCGGGTGGAACGGTGACTTCGGGAGTGTCGGCTTTGCTTTGGGCATCAGCGGCAGCCAGTGGCAGCAGAGCGAGAATGCTTAGGACGATGCATTGAATTAATTGGAGTCTCATAAGCTTGATTCAGCGGCAGTGGTAAATTCCTGCGGGAGCATCGTTGCATTGGATTCTCGAGGCGTTAGTGTCCTTACATGACAGTGGAACTTCCTGATAAGCACCTGCAGGGCCTAAGAGTAACACCCGACCGCCTAAAGCTGGAGGCTGGAATTGGTCTTTATCCGAGTGGTGAGGTAACGCTTGGACAGGCCGCACTAGTGGCTGGGATTTCTCAGACGCAGTTCCTCCATGAATTGGGTAAACGCCGCATCTCGATAAACTATACGTTGGAAGATTTGGAGCATGACTTAGAGACGATTCGCGCCGTGTACGCGGGAACTTGCCCCTCTCCCCATCCGATGGGGAGAGGGTTAGGGAGAGGGGCAACTGCGACTGCATACTTTTATGGTTACTGGCTTTGATGCGCGCTTGCGCTTCCGCCGTTGCGATTCGGCGGTTCCTTGCCGAGCAAATGTCGCACAAAGAAATCCTGCATCCGTCGCTGGCCGTACGTTCCGCCCATGCCGTGGCCGCCCCCGGGAATAACGAGCAAATCAAAATCTTTGCCCGCTTTGATCAGCGCGTCTGCAAACCGCAGCGTCGATTCCGGCGGGACGTTCGTGTCCATTTCGCCGACAATCAGGAACAACTTGCCACGGAGTCGATGGGCGTTGTCGATGTTCGAGCATTCCGAATACTGAGGCCCGACCGGGTAACCCATCCATTGCTCGTTCCACGAAGCTTTGTCCATGCGGTTGTCATGGCAACCGCATGACGCCACCGCAACTTTGTAGAATTCAGGATGAAACAGCACGGCGCCCGCGGCGTTCTGTCCGCCGGCGGAATTGCCGTAAACGCCAACGCGCGTCAGGTCCATGTACGGATACTTCGCCGCCGCCGCTTTCATCCAGCGTATGCGATCCGGAAAGCCGGCGTCCTTGAGGTTCTTCCAACAAACATCGTGAAAAGCTTTCGAACGATTTGCCGTGCCCATGCCATCGACCTTTACGACAATAAAGCCGAGATCGTTCAACGACTGATAGCGCGATGCGGCACTGAACGATTTTGGCACAAACGAGCTTTGCGGACCTGCATAAATATCTTCGATGACGGGATATTTCTTCTGCGGATCGAAGTTCCGCGGCCGGGTAATGATTCCCCAAATATCAGTCTGGCCATCTCGGGCTTTGGCGACGAATACTTCAGGCGCTTCCCAACCAGCCGCTCGCAGATCGGCGATGTCCGCTTCTTCCAGCCCGCAAACGCGTTGTCCATCCGAGGCTCGGCGTAATTCATGCACGGGCGCCTTATCGACGCGCGAGAACGTATCGATGATATATCGCCGATCGGGTGAGAACTGAATGGTGTGATTGCCGTTGCCTTCTGTCAGTGCAACGAGACCGGTCCCATCAAAATTCACGCGATAGTAATGGATGAAGTAAGGGTCTTGGTCTTTGTTTTTGCCGCTGGCTTGAAACCAGACTTGGCGATTCTCCTCGTCAATCCGGTCGATTCCACGCACGACCCAGTCGCCTTTGCTGATTTGGTTCGCGATCTTTCCTTGTTTGGCATCCACCAGGTAAAGGCGCCGCCAGCCATCCCGCTCGGAGACGTAGATGATATCATCGGTCTTGTCGAGCCAGTTGACTCTCCTCAGACCTAGACTCTCGGTGTGCGCGGTCCAAATGAACGTCTCGGATATCTCATCAATCAAAAGGCGAGCTTCGCCGGTTTCCACATTGACTTCGGTGACGCGGAAACGCTGGTGGCCGCGGTCCACTTGCGGATGCGCAACGCGGCGGCCATCGTGGCTCCAACGCAAGCGCGGTGTTTCCCATCCGTGTTCAAAGCGGTCGATTTCGGGTTTAATCTGCTTCTGTGTTTCCACGTCGAACAGATTCAATTCGTAAGTCGTGAGCTTGTCCCCGGGCAATGCATAGGGCCTGCTCTGAAGTTTGGCCCGGCCGCCGCCGCTAGGAGAAGATTGAACCAAATGCACTTCCTTGCGATCACCCGGCTCGATGCGAAAAGCCGCGATAATCTTGGAATTCCGCGACCATTCAACTCTCCCGTAAGCGAAGCCTTCCTTGCCATCGCGGCTGAGTTGGGTTTCGCCGCCGCCGTCTTTGGTCGAACGGACGAAGAGATTTTGGTCTTTGACAAAGGCGGACCATTGGCCGTCGGGCGATTTATCGGTGAATCTCCTCGGCTCATTCGCGACTTGAGATTGCTGTCGACGTCTCGCCGACGGAGGATTCTCGGTCGGATCGTCGCTGAGAAAGCGGCCTGCGTTGTCATCCGTTTTGGCGCACTCGTAAGTTGCCAGATCGCATTTCCACATCGCACCGCCGGCCTTGACCACAATGGCTTTGGCGTCATCAGTGAAAGCAATCGAATCGAATGGAAGGCGGTCTGCTTTATATTCGGCTCCCGCGGCCTTTGTCAGACTAACGGCCAGTTTTTCGTGATCGAACGCCGTCGTGCGCACGCCCCGTTCCGCATCGACCACGATGAACTCTTTGGTGCCAGCACGGAGATCGTTACGATACCAAAATCGGGTATTGTTCTGAAACCAGCGTGGTGTGATGCGGCTTTTGAAGACGTTGGTATTAGCTTGGCCAAATCCTGAGGGTTGACCCTGGGCTTCAATCAATAAGTTGCCAAGGAGAATACCGAGCAGGACGCAAATATTGAACTGTGTTATAGCACGCATAGATTCATTTGAGATTCTCCGACTCTTTAGCCGCCGAATCGCTCGTTACCTCCGGTGTCTCGGCACATACCAGAACTTTCGCACTGTCTGGCCAAGCCTGTCTTCTCCCTCTCCTCCATCCGATGGAGGAGAGGGAGAAGATCGTGCAACGTTCGACTGATCTTGCTGAAGGCTATCTTCGTTCAATATATTCGGTTTGCTGGTTGTTTGAGTGCCGGCAGGTTACTGCTGCGTTTGCGCCAAATACTCCAGCAGCCCCTTCAGGTCATCCGCCGGCAATGGCTCGAGGCCCATCGGCATGATCGACAGTTGCGAACCTTGCAATGAGGCAATGTCCTTGCGCTGAATCACATGCTTTTGACCGGTCGTGTCGAGAATCTCGACCGACGTTTGCGTTTCGACGTCGAGACGGCCCGAATAAACCTCGCCGTTTTTGGTCGCGACATTCCAAAGGCGGTAATTAGCCTCGACCGAACGGTTCGGGTCTAGAATTTCGAGCAAGATATCGGCGCGATCACGCGAGCCAATTCCGGTGAGGTCCGGACCAACCTTTCCGCCTTGGCCATTGAAGAGATGGCACGTCGCGCAGTTCGCTGCATAAACTTCTTTGCCGCGAGCGGCGTTGCCGCGTTCCTTGGCCAGTGGCAACAGCTTTTTGACGATTTCTTCACGATCCGAAGAGACGCTCCCGCTTGTGGTGGTCGAGAGTCGTTGCGCTCGGCCGGCGATCATACGATTTGGATTCTGTTTCAACTGCGACCAATGTTCGGCGGCAAGATCGGTTCTATTGATGTGTCCGTCGGCGACCGCATCGAGCAAAGTTAGCGTCCACTCGGTCCGGCGCATCAAGGCGGCGATCGCCGCGCCCCTGGCTGAAGGCGTGAGCTTGGTCCAATGTTCAATGATCGCTTGACCGGTCGCCGGACCGCGGGTTTCCGTGAGAGCGTTGACGAACCCCGCGGCTGCCGCAGGAGGAGTCAACAGATCGACTTGCTTGAGGACCGTATCGATCATATCGCGTTTATCGTCAAGAGCCAAAAGCCGCTTTGCCGCGGCGGCGCGTTCGGTATCAGAGGCGGCCGAATTCGCGATCTGCTGCTTCAACGTTTCAAGAATCGCAACCAAGTTCACGCCAAACGCATCAGGCTGTCTCCAGCGCAGCCCCAACGCGAGCAGGCGATCACGCACCGATTCAGGTGTTGCGTCCGTCACGGCCTTGAGCGTTGCCTTGTCGGTTTCATTGAGGGACGGAACCTTGTCCTGCGGCCATCCCGAAACCAACCCATCGAGAACCACTGCCGCCAGCGTTGGTGAAGCGCTCTTCAAGGCTGCCAGGATCGACACGACGCTCTCGACCGGGCCGCGTTGTGCGTAGTGGGTTGTCACAACACGTACGACCCGACCAAGTTCTCCGGCTAATTCTGATCCGGGCGCCGTCGTCAATTCGATGTCATCAAACCAAGCCGTTCCAGTTGCGCGACCCCACCCGCCGAACAGGCAGTTCACAGTCACTTGCCGCATCTGGCCAGAATTGAAATTCAGCTGGACTTGTGTCCAGTCGTTGTCGCCCACAAGCGCCTTTGTCCCACCGCGGACGGGGTCCTGCATCTCATGGATGTTCAACATCGCGCCACGCGCTCCGCCGATCTTCTGGACATTTTCTGTTTTGATCCAAGCCGTCAGCCGATAATCCGTGCGGGGGCGGACCGGGACCTGCGCGGACCAACTGACGTCGCCACCTTGCTGCGAAGAAATCTTCACGCTGCGGCTGCCCGTCCGGCCAACGTCCGCGACCGCGAATTCACCGCGCCCACTGTGTGTTGTTGTCCTCGGTGATGCCGAGCCCCCATGTGTTGTTGTTGCTCGACCGAATGAATTCCAATGCCGAGCCGTCGGGCTTAAACCGAAAGATGCCTTGGCCGAAGCGCAGTTGTTTGTCGCCGACCGTTCCCTGAAACCCGGAATAACCAACGACGCCCCAAATCCAGTTGTCGAAGCCGTAACGCAAGTTGCTGGCGGTTGCGTGCGTGTCGCGCATGCTCCAACCCGTGAACAGGACTCGACGTTCATCGGCTTTGTCATCGCCATTGGTGTCTTTAAAGAATTCCGTCTTTCCGGAATGGATCACGATCACGCCGCCATTCGCGAAGACAAATCCCGTCGGAATGCTGAGTTGATCGACGAACACCGTGAACTTGTCGGCCTGGCCATCACCATTGGGGTCTTCGCAAATCTTCAAGCGGTCCCGGCCTTGTCCTTCAGGCTGCAACTCATTTGGATAGTCCACCGTCTCGGCGATCCAAAGGCGTCCACGCACGTCCCACGCCAGCCAGATCGGCTTGATCACATCCGGTTCCGCTGCAAACAGACTGATGTCGAATTCCGGGAACGCGACCAGGTGTTTCATCGACTCGGCAGGATCCAACGGCTTTTGCATCGTGCGAATGGGTTCGCCTTGGGTGCCCCATTGTTCACTGGGCGTGTAGTTTGGCAGCGGCGGAGATTCCACATATTCAAATGGCTTCAAGCCGGTCCGCGCTTTGAGGCGAGTTGGCCGATGTCCAGCGGATGCCGTTTTCGGCCAGCTTTTGAAATCCGACATTCGACCAAGTGCGTTGGTCATGTCCCCAGGCGGTGTAAAAGACACGGCCCTTTCCGTGCTCGCGCACCCAGGTCCAAGGCTCGGCGCCTTTGTCGTCGCGACGTTCGGCGAGCACCAGACGATTCGTGCCGTGCTTAGTGTGAACGTATGTTTCGTCCCAACTCTCGATTGGCTGAATGTCTTTGAGGACGGGATGATCTGAATGGACAATCGTTTCCTTAAAAACACCAGTGCCGTGACTCTTGAATTGCGCGCCAACCAATTCGATGTACTTCGTCGAATTGAGGAAGCAGTACGAAGCGCAATGCAACGGAACAAACCCTCCCCCCGCCGCGACGAAATCGACGAGGGCTTTTTCCTGGCTTGGAGAAATCTGAGTGTGATTCGCATAGACGAGCAGGCAGTCGTAGCCAGCCAGCTTGGTTGGATTCAGGTCGTCGAGCGCGTCGGTGTAGGTCAGTTCAATGCCTCGAGGCGCCAGGACCGGTTGCATCTGTTTGAATCGATCGGCGGGGCGATGATGTCCGTTGTCGCCCAGGAAAAGGACTCTCAGCAACGGCTGCGCGTGTATCTCGGCTGCTTGTAAGAGCGCGTGCGCACTAAAGCCTAGGAGAATCCCAGAGAGATAGGTAGCTCGGAGGATTAAAGTCTTCATGTTTTGCGTATGGTGGTTTGGATCGGTTAGCTGCGCTCGCGCTCGGTCCTGGTCCCGTCTGACATAGCCCAGATTTTTCAGTCCATCAATATTTTGGCAACCATCGCAACCTCGCTGCTGCCTGGTTGCGGCAATGTGTCGTCGGTTGAAAATGTTGGACGATGCCGAGGCCCTGCCGATTACAAATCGGCGATACGGCAGACTGAAAGTCTGCGCTACGTGACACGTGCAAGACAACAGAATAGAACTCCGCGTTACCAATGATGGCCTGCACGCGTTGATGAGCTTCGCCAAGGCTAAAGACACTGCGTCGATGTAAAACTCGCGGTTAATCTGGTCCAATTAACCGGTCTCAGTTCAAGGGTCACCATGAGCTTCTGCGTATTTGTGTTGAGAATTTTGCCGTCCCTTGCTCCGACGGCGCGGAAGGATTGCATCTCGCGTAATCCCGACTTAGCATGCGCGCGTTACAACGGAATTCCCGGAGAGTTGCATGAACGACATGACCATTGACCCGCAATTATTCATCGGCAATCGCACGCGATTGAATAACTTGATGCTTCCCAATTCGCTCGCGGTGTTGAATGCCAATGACATCTATCCCACCAATGCTGATGGCGCCTTCCTTCTCCGTCAGAACGCCGACTTGTACTATCTAACCGGCATTCGACAGGAGGAGACAATCTTGTTGCTTTATCCCGACGCGCACGAAAAGAAATTCCGCGAAATCCTTTTCTTGCGCGAAACGAACGAGCACCTCGCCATTTGGGAAGGGTACAAACTGACCAAGGAACATGCGCGCGAGATTTCCGGAGTTCAGCGGGTCGAATGGCTCTCCCAGTTTCGGCCCATTTTCCACCGACTGATGTGCGAATGCGATGACGTTTATCTCAACGCCAACGAACACAAGCGCGCGAGCATCGAAGTAGAAACGCGCGACGCTCGGTTCGTTAAGGATGTGCAAGCGCGCTATCCTTTGCATCGTTATCAACGGCTGGCCCGGTTCATGCATCGATTGCGCGCCGTTAAATCGGACCTCGAACTCGACGTGATCAAGAAAGCCTGCGCGTTGACCGGACAAGGGTTTCGGCGCGTGCTGGGCTTTGTGAAGCCCGGCGTGAGCGAAAAGGAAATTGAAGCCGAATGGGCGCACGAATTCATTCGGCACGGAGGTCTGTTCGCTTATCCACCGATTATCGCTGGCGGCAAGAACGCGTGCATTCTTCATTATGTTGAAAACGACGCCACGTGCCGGGATGGAGAATTGTTGTTGCTCGATGTGGCATCGAGTTTCGCCGGCTACAATTCCGATCTGACGCGGACGATTCCAGTGAACGGGCGATTTACGCGGCGGCAAAAGGATGTTTACCGGTCGGTTCTGCGCGTGTTTCGCGAGAGCGCGAAGTCGCTGATGCCGGGCAAGCTGCCCAAGGACTGGCAAAAGGAAGCCGAGCAACTGGTGCAAGAGGAATTGCTGCGCTTAGGACTTCTGAAACCCGCGGAAGTCCGCAAGCAAAACCCGGACGAACCAGCGCTGAAGAAATACTTCATGCACGGCGTTGGACACCCGCTGGGATTGGATGTGCATGACGTCGGGATTACGACGGAGCCGATGCAGGCCGGTTGGGTAATGACATGCGAACCGGGAATTTATATTCCGGATGAAGGATTCGCGGTTCGATTGGAAAACGATATTTTGGTCACCGACAGCGGACCGGTCGATTTGATGGCGGATATTTCTATCGAGCCTGAAGAAATTGAGGAATTGATGAACAAGGACGCTGGACGCAAGCGGTCGAGGTGAGCACGAACTTCGCAGGATGATTTTGTCCTCCATGATTTTGTCCCGCTGCTCCGTTCGGAATGGAGCAGCGCAACGGGGCTGCAGGGAGCGCGGTGGAAGGACAAAATCATGGAGGACAAATGATGACCGCTGGATTCTGGTCGTCCGCGGACCGCGGCTCTGTTCGTCCGAGTTAAAGCAAGGTGTGGATTATCAAACCAGCATACGACGATTCATGGAAAGATTTCTCCGAAACAAAATATCGCGCATTGTGCCCATGAACCGGAGCGCCGCGTTTACGCCCCTTCTGTGTTCGAAGTTCGTGCGACATTGGATGTTGAAGGGGCGTGAACGCCGCGCTCCTGGAGCCTGATTCATGGGGAGGAGCCAATGACTAAAAAACAAACTGAGCGCGCTCTTGCCTTCGTGAGAGATCGATATGGCGAACTCGGCGTCGATGTGAACGAGGCATTGCGCCGTTTGGCGGCGATTCGCGTCTCACTGCATTGCTGGCAGGGCGACGACGTCGGAGGCTTTGAGGCGTCCGGCAGCGCGCTTGGGGGCGGCTTGGCCGTCACGGGGAATTACCCTGGCAAAGCTCGCACACCGCAGGAGTTGCGCGCCGATTTGGAACAAGCCCTTGCGCTTATTCCGGGCCGCCACCGCGTGAGCCTGCACGCGATGTATGGCGAGTTCGATGGCAAGCGTGTGGACCGCGACGAAGTTTCGCCCCAACACTTTCGCAACTGGATTGCATGGGCCAAAGAGAATCGGCTTGGCCTGGATTTCAATCCGACGTTCTTTGCCCATCCCAAGGCAGCGGACGGCTTCACTTTGGCGCATTCAACCAAATCGATCCGCGAGTTCTGGATCGAGCACGGACGCCGCTGCCGTGAAATTGGCGCCGCGATGGGCAAGGCCCTCGGCACACCTTGCGTCACTAATATCTGGATTCCCGATGGTTATAAAGATAGCCCGGCCGACCGGAAAGGTCCGCGCGAACGGCTCGCAGAATCGCTCGACGCCATTTTTCAGAAACCACTCTCCCCGAAGCTAAACGTTGATGCCGTCGAACCCAAGCTGTTTGGGATCGGCAGCGAAAGCTATGTTGCCGGCTCGCACGAGTTTTATCTCGGTTATGCGATCACGCGAAAGAAGCTGCTTTGTCTCGATGCGGGACACTATCATCCAACCGAAACGATCGCCGATAAAATCTCGAGCGTGCTTCAATATCTTCCGCAAATTTTGCTGCACGTCAGCCGCGGCGTTCGTTGGGATAGCGATCATGTGGTGACTTTCAGCGACGACCTGCTCTCAATCGCGCGCGAAATTGTAGCGAACGGTTATGTCAGCCGTGTTCACATCGGACTCGATTACTTCGACGCGAGCATCAACCGTGTGGCGGCTTGGGTCATTGGCGCGCGCAACCTGCTCCGGGCATTACTCGTCGCGTTGCTCGAGCCGACGGAAAGGCTGCGCCGTCTTGAAGCCGATAGTGACCCGACTGGTCGGTTGGCCTTGATGGAGGAGTTGAAGACGTTGCCTTTCGGAGTGGTCTGGGATTACCACTGCGTCAAGCACGGTGTACCCTTGGAAGGCGCATGGATGAAGGAAATTCAGCGGTACGCGAATGAGGTTTTGGCCAAGCGGTCCTGAAACGTTCGATCCGGTAGGACAGCGCGTCTCGCCTGTCTATCCTCTCTTGGTGTGCGCAAATGCTGGACAGGCAGGAGGCCTATCCTACGAAGCCGCCGGTCCCATTGTCATCATGAACCTCATAGGGGCGGGGACGGCCCGTCCCCGCCCCTATGAGGTTCATGGAGAGAACCGAATAAAAAGGCTTCCATGATTTTGTCTTGGATGATTTTGTCTTCTCTCGTCATTAGTCTGGCGAAAATCAGCCTGCCATTGGTGACGATTTACATGTTGGCCGACATTGGCAGTATTGGCGGCGGATGGATTTCTGGCTGGTTCATCAAACGCGGCTGGGACATCAACGCCGGACGTAAAACGGCGCTGCTCCTTTGTCCATCGGCTTGTGCCGACACTCGAACCGGTTCGGATTTAGCAGCCAGTATGCAATCAAAGTCGCCCCTTTCCATAAGCCGTACGGAGCGCGGACAGCCTTGTCCGCGCGGTTCGAGCAAACTGATAATAATTCGCGGACAAGGCTGTCCGCGCTCCGGCTCATTACCGACGGCGACATTACGGCCGCGGTTGCTCCGTCGCTGCCCGATTCGGGTGTGGATCTCTATTGCGGTGTCGGCGGGTCGCCGGAAGGGATTTTGACGTCAGCAGCGCTCAAGGCGCTCGGTGGCGACATGCAATTGCAAATGTGGCCGCGCGATGACGAGGAACGAGAGCGTTTGGTCGGACAGATCACTCCGGACGAACTGAACCGCATTTACACGGTGGACGACATGGTGAAAGGGGATAGTGCAGTCTTCTGCGCGACCGGCATCAGCGACAGTTCGCTGTTGCCCGGTGTCAAACTGGTTGGGACGAAAGCGATCACGCATTCGATCTTGATGCGCGCCCGCAGCCGCACGGTGCGGTACATCCGCGCCGTGCACGGCCTGGAAACGAAGACCATTCATCTCCGCAGCGATCAGCAGGACCATAAGCTTTGATCGAGAACGGCCTATGATTCGCAAGGCGTTTGTCATGAGTGTTCATCCGGGCTGCGCAGCGGAGTACGAACTGCGTCACAATCCGATTTGGCCTGAACTCGAAGCGGTGCTCAGAGACCATGGCGTACGGAGCTATTCAATCTTCCTTGAAACGGAAAGCCGGAAGCTCTTTGCCTACGCTGAAATCGAGAGCGAAGAGCGCTGGAATGCGATCGCGGGCACCGAAGTTTGCCGACGCTGGTGGAGTTACATGGGAGAGATTATGCCGGCGAATCCAGACAACAGTCCGGTAGCGAAAGATCTCAGGGAGGTGTTTCATTTTGAAAGGCGGCCTGATCCGCCTTTGAGTTAGACTGGAAAAAGCAGCTTAACCACAGAGAACGGAGAGAACGCAAAGAAAGACGAACGTTTGAGGCGCACGCACCGATCGATCACCCGGCGGATGAGACGTCCCATTTCAATATCCTCTCTCTGTGATGCAATAGCTGAAGCTTGAACAGAAGATCGCCAAGCGCGCGAAGATAGATTAGGCCAGTTTCACATCTCTTTGCGGTCTTCGCGAGCTTGGTGTGTTTCTGTCTTTGAATCAATTTGGTCGCGGAGTCTCCGCGCTGCGATCGTTTGCGCTTAATGAATTCCTGTTTAGAACTCATCGTACAGCGGGCCATCTGGATGCTCCGGGTTAGGGACGACGCGACGTTTGCGGAGATTAACAACGAGATCGAGTTCCTCGAGAGGAATCTGACCGATTAGATTTGGCAACGAGTCTGGTATTTCAACAACGCGGAACACACCTGTCCGCCCGGCCAGTTGCAATTCTACGGGCGAACAGACCCGCCGCTCTTCAACGAGGTTCGACATTGTTCGAGACCGCACCTTGTCAATCGGCCGCAACCCGAGCTTCTTTACCAAACTGCTCTTTAGATAGAACAGGCCAGCTCCTGTATCGACTAAGGCCTCGGTTTGGACTGTCCGGGGTCGAGCCTTTCGAGCACCTGCGGCAACGAGTTCGATATCGCCCCAGTTCTGTAATTTGATTTTCTCAACAACTCTTCCCACGCTGGCAACGTATGCGTGGCTGCCTAAGTCGTCGAGAGAAACTTCGAAACGGATTCTCACGCAGGTCTCGTTCAGAGAACAGGCTTGAATTTGGAACTGCTGTTCCTAGCCTTCAGACATTGCCAAATTAGTTCCCCGACTATGAAACGCAGAGATTTTATCCTTTCGACAGCCGGCGCTGCGGCTTGGGCATCTACGGCTCCGTTGGCCTCGGCGCAGTCGCAATCCAAACCAACTCCCAAACGCGCATTGATTAAGTTGGGCTGCCAAAGCGGGCCCACGTCCGACAAACGCTTGCAGTTCTTCGCGCGGCATAGCGTCAAGAATATCTGCGGCATTCCCGACGAATCCAAAGAGTTGGGTTATCCCACCGTGGATGAACTTCTGCAGCTCAAGGAACGCGCCGCGAAGTGGGAGGTCAACATCGACATGATCACGCCGTCCTTCCTCGCTTCGAGCCACATCGATCGAACGGAACGGCCCGCGATCATGCTCGGGCAAAGCCCCGAACGCGACCGCGATATCGAACGTTTTCAAAATCTGATCCGGAATTGCGCCAAGGCTGGCATTCCGGCGGTGAAGTACAACATGAGCATTCTCGGCGTTCTCCGCACGGCGCGGACGCCTGGTCGCGGGGGATCGACCTATAGCACTTGGCAATTGCAGGAAGCTCAGCCGCGAACGCCATTAACGCGCGCGGGACAGGTCACCGCAGACATTTATTGGGAACGCATTGCCTATTTTCTCGAGCGCGTGGTCCCAGTCGCCAACGAATACAAGGTCCGCATGGCCTGCCATCCGCATGATCCTGGTGTCCCGCCTGTCACCGGTTATCAAGGCGTGGATACGGTGCTTGGGACAGTCGATGGCCTGAAGAAATTCATTTCCATTCAGGAAAGTCCGTACCATGGGTTAAACTTCTGCCAAGGGACAGTCTCTGAAATGCTGCAGGATCCGGGCAAAGAAATCTTCGATGTGATTCGTTATTTCGGGTCGCGCAAAAAGATATTCAACGTTCACTTCCGCAACATCCGGGGGAAACGCGATGATTTTCAGGAAGTGTATCCGGACGAAGGCGACATCGATTTCGTTAAAGCCATGTTAGTGTACAAAGAAGTCGAGTATCCGTACATGATGATGCCGGATCACGTTCCGCACCATGCGGACGATCCCGGAGGGAACCAAGCGTTCGCCTTTGCTTACGGGCATATCCGCGCGCTGATTCAGGCGGTGGATCAGTTGGGATAACGCGGCTTGACGCGCTCACCGGGTGCGGTTTGCGGTCACAAATGAGATGCGAGTTAAGTCAGAAGCAACATGAACCTGTCATTCGAAGCGAAATTCTTTGGGACGCTAGCGACGCTCTCGGTTGCGGTTGTCATCGGAACAAGTTCCTCCCACGCTCAAGCACGAGTTTCCACGACTGCGACGAACACACCGAAATACCTGCGCATGAATTTCGGTCCTGCGTTGAATTGGACCTATCAAGTCGCGCCGGGAAATATCGCGTACAAAGGCATTGTCATCCGTCTGGATGAAGGGGGGGGAGGTGTTTCCAAGGGCCGTGCTTGGATGCTGTACGATCACGACACCATGCGCGTTGCGTGTGCTTGGACTGGCAGCCAATTCGTGGATTGGAAAGGAATCGCGTTCGACGGTTCGCATCAAACGCACACGAGCATTTTGGGTGACAAGGCATTCATCAATCCGGTGGGTCCGGGTTGGGCGAATCCGCAGTCGGGAAACTTCGATGATCCGCGGCTGAAGGGACGTGATGGCAACCCGTACGGACCGTTGCCGCGCGACTGGGCGCATTTTCGCGGGACTTATCTGCACGGGGATCAAGTCATCATCGCTTACACGATCGGAGACGCCGAGATTCTCGAGTTGCCAGGATTCGAGCAGAACGGCGGGGTGAGCGGCTTTTCGCGCACGTTCAACATCGGCAAGTCTTCCCATGACCTTGTCTTGCGCGTTGCTCCGACGAACGTGCTTGGCGTGTTAGTCGGGGCCAGCCGCGTTCAGCTCAGTCCGGAAAAAGGTTTCAACGTCATTCGCATCCCTGCGGCGGTCACGCCGTTGAATTTGAAGATTCTGGTTGGGCAGACCTCGACGCCAGCGAATCACGGCGGCCTGATCGAACTCGCCGTTCGCGCGAGACCAGCCGCGGACTTGCAGCCAATGCTCAAGGGCAGCCCGCCGCGTTGGAATCAGACTATTCTGACGCAGGGAAGGGCGATCAGCAATCAGGGCGCCTTCGCGGTCGAGGTCATCGCGCATCCCGAGGATGAGGCGAATCCGTGGCAATCGTGGATGCGACCGGGAGGCTTTGACTTTTTCAAGGATGGGAGCCGCGCCGCGGTTTGCACCTGGATGGGCGAAGTCTGGCTGGTCACTGGGCTTGATCGGGATTTGAAAGAAATAAAATGGAAACGAATCGCCTCGGGCCTCTTCCAACCGCTCGGCCTGAAAATCGTGAACGAAACGATTTACGTATCATGCCGCGATCAAGTCGCGCGTCTCCACGACCTGAATGGCGACGACGAAATCGATTATTACGAGAACTTCAACAACGATCATCAAGTAACCGAACATTTCCACGAGTTCGCCATGGGGTTGCAAACGGATCGGGAAGGAAACTTCTATTACGCCAAGTCCGCACGGCACGCGCTTCCGGCGTTGGTGCCACATCATGGAACGCTTCTGAAGGTTTCCAAGGACGGCTCAAAAACGGAAGTTGTCGCGACCGGTTTTCGCGCCGCAAACGGCGTCTGCATTAATGACGACGGCACATTTTTCGTGACCGATCAGGAAGGCCATTGGATACCGAAGAATCGAATCAACTGGGTGAAGCCGGGAGGATTCTACGGCAATATGATGGGTTATCACAATCGCGCTAGCAATGCCGACGCCGACATGGAACAACCGCTGGTCTGGATTACCAATGCCATGGACCGGTCTCCCGGGGAGTTGCTCTGGGTCACGAGCCCGCAATGGGGACCTTTGAAAGGCTCGCTGTTGAATCTCTCGTATGGCACCGGACGCATCTTTCTTGTTCCGCATGAAAACGTGGATGGCCAGCTTCAAGGCGGTGTTGTTCAACTGCCTATCCCTGACTTTCCGACTGGTGTCATGCGCGGACGTTTTCATCCACAGAACGGGCACCTCTATGTTTGCGGCCTGTTCGGTTGGGCGGGGAACCGGACCCGCGACGGCGGCTTTTACCGAGTCCGTTACACGGGCCAACCAGCGAATTTACCCGTCGCGCTAAAGACCTACAGCAAGGGCATCGCGCTGCGTTTTACGGACGCGCTCGATCCGGCAACCGCGGCGGACGCTGACAATTACGCGGTCAAGACTTGGTCGCTCAAACGCGCTTCTGAATACGGTTCCAAGCATTACAACGAACGCCCCATTGATGTGAGCAAAGTCACGCTGTCCCAGGACGCCAAGACGGTTCAATTGGAGATTCCGGAAATTCAGCCGACTTGGTGCATGGAAATCAAATATCAACTGCGTGCCGCGAATGGAACGCCGATTGCGCAGACGATTCATAACACCATTCATCGCCTAAGCAAGTCGACCGCGAGCGCAACTCCGAGCGTGCGGGCGTTTGAACTGCTCACGAACGATTGCGTCGCTTTCATCGGCGGAACTGCGACCGTCGGGGAAACGGCCGACGGTTACTTGGAGGCGTTGCTAACTCGCCGTCATCCGCGGCACAACCTTCGTTTTCGAAATCTTGGTTGGGAAGGCGATACGGTTTTTCGCCAGGATCGGCCGCTCAATTTCGGCGGGCTCGCCGAGCATGTTAAGGAACAAAAGGCGACAGTCGTGTTCGCGAATTTCGGCCTGATGGAATCGCTGCAAGCCGACAAAACCGCGGCAGATTTCAAACAAGCCTATGGTCTTCTTTTGAATGAACTCAGCAAAATCACGTCACGCATCGTGCTGATTTCTCCTTTGCGACCCGAAGGAGCCGCGGCCTCGCGCTGGAAGCGCGCGGGCCAGCAGGATCGTTGGCTGGAATATGTTGCCGCAATTCGAGAGCTGGTTCAGGAACGTGACTTTTGGTTTGTCGATCTTGCTCGGATCGATGAGCGCGTTCCGTCCAATGATGCATTGCCATTTACCTCCAATGGGCTTCATCCGTCACCGTACGGTCATTGGCGGCTCGCTCATGAAATCGAAGGAGGTTTAGGACTAACTAATGGGCAATGGCGTGTTGAAATCGATGCGAAGACCAAGACCTATCAAGCGTCAGGAACAGAAGTTTCGAAGCTCCAGATTGCAGGCTCGGGAATTAGATTCCAGTCGAGGGATGCAATGCTGCCTGCACCGGTGTTCCGCAAAGATGAATCGAACGTCTCCGTCTGGAAGGGGCGCGTGCTCAAAGTTACAGGGCTTCGTCCGGTTCGATACGTGCTGAAGATTGATGGGCGCAAGGTTTACGAGCACAGCCACGCCTTTTGGGAACGCGGTTGGACGCTGGCACGCGGCCCCGAGTTAGACCAAAGCGAGCAACTCCGAAGTGCGATCGTTGAAAAGAATCAGGAGTTCTTCAATTACTGGCGCCCGCAGAATTTCGCCTTTTTGAAGGGTGACCTGATCGATCAACCGAGCAGCCGGCGGCATGATGATTTGAAGGTCCGCTGGTTCCCGGATGAAATGCGAGGCTTCCTCCCGATCATTGCGGAGAAGGAAACCGCGATCAACAAGCTGGCGCTTCCCGCGTTTCATACTTATGAGCTGATGGCGGTTGAGTAGGTCCTGAATATCCACAAACCATGCCTCCTCGTAACAGAGAGTTTTATTCTGCCGTATCGCAGCCAATCAGCCGCTCTTCGACGGCGGAAGAATGCAGTAGCTGACAGTTGCAGCGCCCCTCTCCCTAGCCCTCGCCCCATCCGATGGGGCGAGGGCTAGGGAGAGGGGCAACATTCACCTTGCTACTTGGAAGAGTTTCAATCTGCAGAGCGCCTGGACAATCCGAGATGCTGGACAAAGCGAATGCACTGCCGGCTGAAAGCCGGCGATACAGCAGAGTGAAACTCTGCGTTACGGGGAAGCCGCCGGCGTGTGGGCCAAACGAGGGCCGTACTGGGCTGCGGTCGTTCTGCAGCGTGAACGCTGCGCTCCTGCTGCAATGTGTATTTGCCCTCCTTCTGACGTTAGTGTTCGCAAGGCCTGCCACCGTCCACGGGCAAATGCGGAAAGATTCTCCTGAACACGAACTCAGCACGCTGCGAATTGCGGAAGGTTATCAGGTTAATCTCTTTGTCTCGGAGCCGGCCGTAGTCAAACCGATCCAAATGCAATTCGATTCTCAAGGCAGGCTTTGGGTGCTGTGCACGACGGCTTATCCGCAGATCAGTCCGGGTGAAAAGCCAAAGGATCGGCTCGTGATCCTCGAAGATAGCGATGGCAACGGTAAAGCAGACAAGAAGCTGGATTTTGTTTCCGACTTGACGATTCCTACGGGACTGGCGTTCGGCGACGGCGGTGTTTACGTCGGGCATGGCAATGAACTGATTCACTTGAAAGACACCGATGGCGACGGACGCGCAGATCAAAGACGCGTGGTCCTCGCTGGCTTTGGAACTGGCGATTCGCATCAGAACATCAATTCATTCACTTGGAGTCCGGGGGGCGAATTGTTTTTTTGCCAGGGCCACAACATTTACTCGCGCGTCGAGACGATGGCTGGGGTGAAGTCATTGAATCGCGCTGGCGCGTGGCGATTTCGACCGAGCACGTTGGAGCTCGACAGCTTCTTCCACGAAAGCAATGGGCCATTAAATCCGTGGGGGATCGTGTTTGATTATTGGGGGCAACCGCTGCTGGTGGACGGCTGTTGCATTGGGATTTTCTATCTTTTGCCAGTCATGGTTGAGAACAAGCCGGTCGAAAAATATCAAGAGCTCTGGAAAGGAAAGAAAATCTGCGGCGTCGATCTCGTGAGTGGACGGCATTATCCCGACGACGAACAAGGAATCATGGTTGGCGGCACATTCTTTAACAACTCAGTCAGCCGCTGGCGCATTACCGAGGACGGTTCGGGATTTGCCGCGCGTGAATTGCCTCCGCTGATCGAAACAACCAACCGGAGTTTTCGCGTCGTCGATGTGAAAGTTGGCCCGGACGGAGCAATTTACTTGGCCGATTGGTACAATCCGATCATTGGCCATTACCAATATTCGTTCCGTCATCCGGACCGCGACAAGACCCGAGGACGCATCTGGCGCGTTACGAAGAAGGACCGGCCATTGGTCGAGCGTCCCAAGCTGGACGGCATTAAGAAGGTTTTGGACGCCCTGAAGGCGCCGGAGAACTACACGCGCACTCACGCCCGGCGGCTGCTGGCTGAGTGGGAAAGCAAGGAATTATCGGCGGCGCTGAAGGCTTGGATCCAAAAACTCGATCCACAGGATACGGGTTGCGAGCATCACCTTCTCGAAGCATTGATGGTTTACGAATCACGCGAGCAGATTGAGGCGGATTTGTTGAAGAAGCTGCTGGGCGCGCGAGACCATCGCGCCCGAGCTTATGCGACGCGCGTCCTCGGACGTTGGCACTCGCGGCTCGACTCGGCGATGGAAATGTTGGAGGTGCAGATTGCCGATTCGCATCCGCGCGTTCGTCTCGAAGCTGTCGTGGCGCTGAACTTCGTCCCATCGGCACGTGCGATGGAGATTGCTTTGCGTGTCGTGGACCAACCGATGGACCGATTTCTTGATTATGCGTTGCGGCAAGCTGTCCAGGGTTTGAAACGGCATTGGAGCCCTGCCTTCGCCGCGGGCAAATTGAACGCCGGACAGAATCAGAAGCGGTTGGAATATTTAGTCAAAGCGGACGGTTCGCCCGAAACTTTGACGCCATTAATCGCATTGGTCAAAGCGCGCACACTTTCGAAAGAGGATCACGAACAGTTCCTGACCATTGTCGCTAATGTCGGTGACGCTGACCAATTAGCGGCAGTGTTTGATCCGGAAATTTACAAGGTGTCAGCAAGTTACGATTCCGCGATGCACGCGAGGTTGCTTGCGCATTTAGAGTCGGCGGAGCGATTGCGAAAGGTCCGCCCTTCGGGAAACCTCGAACCGAGACTCGTTGCGTTGCTCGAGCAACCCGACGAAAGCCTGCGGGCCGAAGCTTTGAAACTTGGCGGTGTTTGGAAAATGGAATCGCTGCGACAGCGAATGGAAAAGATCGCTGGCACTGAGGCAGGGAATGAACGTCTCCGTCGGGCGGCGATGGAAGCTCTTGCCTCATTGGGTGGAAACCAAAGCCGTGACTTGCTCTTGCGGCTCAGCACCGGCGCAGGTTCGGAACGAATTCGACTCGCTGCCATCGCTGAATTAGCCGCGATCGATTTGTTGGCTGCCGCCACGCAAGCCGCGCAAGCGCTGGCCGCACTTGCTGGCAGCGCCGATCCCTCGGAGCTTTTCGCCGCCTTTTTGCAGCGATCGGGCGGCGCCCAGGCTTTGGCCAAGGCGTTGCAAGAAAAGCCGCCCGCAGCGGACGGCGCCAAACTTGGCTTGCGCTTCCTGAATGCCGCCGGCCGACAGGATGCCCGATTGGTTGAAATTCTGAACCGGGCCGCCGGTTTCGGCGGCGATGTCAAACAATGGACCAAAGAGCAAGTGACAGCCTTAGTGTCCGAGGTTCGCACCACAGGTGATCGGAAGCGAGGCGAGGCTGTTTTCCGCAGGGCTGACGTGACTTGTCTTGCGTGTCACGCGGTCGGAAACGAGGGCGGCAAGACCGGTCCGGACTTGAATTCCATTGGCACAGGCCAGCCGATTGATTTCATCATCGGCGCGATACTGACACCGAACAAAGAGATCAAGGAAGGTTATCTGTCGTACGAAGTGACCACCAAGGAGGACGAGGTTTATCAAGGTTACAAGTTGCGCGAGAGCAATCGTGAAGTGGTGTTGCGCGATGCGTTGAAAAATGAAGAGGTGCGTATTCGCACTGATAATATCAAAGGCCAGAGGATTCTGGGCTCGCTCATGCCAGCTGGATTGACGGACCACCTGACGCGCGCCGAGTTCGTCGATCTGATTCGCTATCTGTCTGAGTTGGGAACGCCGTAGGAATAATCGTCGCCTTCACTGTCGCTCGGGTTGTGGTTGGTGGTTGGTCGACGTTTTCTCTCGACCCCACGCAACCAGGAAACCGGCTGCGATTGTGCCTGCCAGAATCGCCAACGATTTCCATCCGTTGTGGTCCCAGTACCCCTTGAGGCCTAGCGCCACAAAAACGATTCCGGCCACAAGATTGAGAACCGTCAGCAACTGATTCGTTCGCAAAGGTGGTGGCACAAAGCGGCAATCCATCCAGACGGTGCATAGGCAGATCAAGCCGCAGGCCAGGACGCCTGTGAAAAGGTTGGCCGGAGTCAAGAAAACGATTAGCCCGGGCGGCGTTTTTTCTCTGGTGATTAATGCGTAAACGAGGCTGCCGATTAGGATCAGCAGCCCGCCGAACCCCACCCATAAGAGCGACCATCGCCGCAATCGTTGAGTGTCCGTTTCTGTCAATGTCTGTTTGGTCGCCGCTGCCATCTCGCGCAAAATCGTTGGAGCCACTTCAATCGTGCCGTAGAGCGTTCCGTAAATGGCCAAGAATGCGCCGACAAAATAGACCCAACGCAGCCATGGATAGATCGATGTAACAAATTCGGCCTGCAGACCGAGCAGATTGGCGCCTGCGGGAATCTTGTGTTGCGGGCCGAGAACCACCGCGCCGCAGGCGACGAAAACAGCGGTGAAGATGAGCACCGCTGCAAAACTAAGTGTGCAGTCAATCAGCGGCGCTCGAAGCCATTGACGGTTCAAATGTTGCGGGTCGCTGGCGATTGCCTGCAGTTGAGCGTGGCTGGCCATTTCCTGACCGGCTTGACCCCAGCCCTTGCTTCGCAAGTAAGAGACATAAGCCAAATAATCGTATCCGGAACCACCAATGACACCGGCGTAAGTCACGACTTCAAGCCAGACGGGCCGCGATGCGATTTCGCCGTGTGCGGTGATCCATGACGGATATTCCAACACTTGTGGGATCAGAAGGCCTTTGAATAGTTCTACCCAATTGGGCTTGAGAAAGAACAGCGATACAACGACGCAGATAAGCATCAGCAACGTAATCATCAGCTGGATGCGTTCGAGCCGTGCGTAACCGCCCGTGAACACTAAGACGAGAACGCTGCCGAGGGCCAACGTTCCCCAGAGATAATGTCCCGTCCCGAAAAAGAGGCTGTCAGTCGCTGTGAGCCAGGAAAGCAAGGTTCCGATGGTCCCGGCGTGAAAGCTGACCCAGATCGGAAAGCAAACGAGAGCGAGGATGAAAAGAACCAGCGGAAACCAGCCACGTGGACCGGGAAGTTCCATCCAGCGTTGGAAAGGATGCGCGCCCGTCAGGACCATGTGACGCGCCGCGCAATAAACCAACGTCCACTTAAGCAAGAGGACGAGGCTTAAGAACCAGAGAAGCCGGTAACCAAAGATGGCGCCGCCACGCGAGGAAAAAATGAGTTCGCCAGCCCCAATGGTTAGCGAAGCGATAACCGCACCCGGACCAAATACCGCAAGCCATTCGGTCGCGTTGCGCGGCAGGTTTGAGGGCGGCCGGGGCAATGTTTCGGCAGCCGGCCGAGTTTCGGGGGTGGCGCTCATTAGATTTTGAAAGTCCGAGTGTGTTGACGTGGCGGGGAACTTTCAAGAGCGGGCCTCACGGTTCTTGGAACGTGAGCGTTGCCGAAATCTATTGTCCAAATATCGATCTGGCATTTTGATAAAGATTGAGCAATCAGCCGGCATTTCTAGTCAAAGCGCGGGAAGAGATCGTAAATTTCGCAGAGCGAACGTTCGGCGCCAAGTTCCGCATTGCGTCGGCAGGGTTGTCCGACTATACGCTGTAGGTCGAGAGTTCTGTTAACCGTTTATGACCACAATCATCACCAGCAGGAATTGGGGACGCGCCCATTCCCTTTGGTTTCTTACCCGGCCGTTCCTTTTATTGTGGTTATGTCTCGCGGCATTCCGTGCGCCGACAGCCAAGGCCGAGCTGCAGTTCGATGTCTTTCTCGGCTACGACGGCGTCGTGCGTGAGTCGGCCTGGTTTCCGGTGACGTGCGAGATTCTCAATGATGGTCCTTCCTTCAACGGTGTCGTGGAAATTTCTGTGGGCAACCTCCGGTCTGATCAGGTTCGTCGCATCCCACTGGAGTTGCCGACCAATACACGGAAGCGCTTTGTCGTTCCGATGTTCGCTTCGGGCGGGCGCTTCTTTCAATGGAATGCGCGTTTGGTGGACGAACGAGGAAAAGAGCGCGCCGAACGTCCCAGTCTTCAGCCCCGGAGTTTGCCTTGGGAAGGCATCTTGCTCGGGGCACTGCCTCGGACATTCTCTGGCATGCCGGCCTTGCCGGACATGCGTCAGGCTCGCACGGAACTAAAGCCCCTGGCCGCGCGGTTGCAGGTCGAGCAGATTCCGGATAACCCGATTGCTTTTGAAGGTTTAGATGCGCTTTATCTGAACTCGGAAAAGGCGCTCGGTCTCAGCGTCAATCAAGCCGAGGCGTTGCTCGCCTGGGTGCGAGGCGGCGGTCATCTTATCGTGACGGTCGAACAATTGGTCGACGTTAATACAACGCCGTGGCTCCAACAGTTGCTTCCCTGCTCGCTGACTGACATGGTCAACATCACGATCGACGACGAAATTCAACAGTGGGTCCGGGCCGGACAAACACAAACACAATCCTCGTCGCGGTCGGGCGCAATGTCGAGTGGACGCCGGAGGCCTCTGGGTTTCGGCGAGAACCCATATCAGAACCTGGTCGTTGACCCCGCGTTTGTGCAGGCGCAATTACCAATCGCCATTGGACGAGTCCGGGATGGCCGTGTGATGTTGTCGGTAAAAGACCGGCCATTGATTGTCGAGGCGGATCGCGGTCGCGGTCGGGTCACGCTCTTGACCTTCAATCCGGAACGCGAACCATTTCATTCGTGGAAAAATCGCGCTTGGTTTTGGTCAAAGCTGATGGACGTTCCAGCCGAGTGGTATTACAGCAATGAGATGCCCTCTTACGGGGGCTGGAGTACGGATGGGGTTTTTGGCGCGTTGATCGACAGCCGGCAAGTCCGCAAACTGCCCGTTCAGTGGCTGCTCCTGCTTTTGGTGGTGTACTTAATTGTTATTGGGCCGTTTGACCAGTATTGGCTCAAGCGCATCGGGCGGCAGATGCTCACCTGGGTGACCTTTCCAACCTACGTCGTCCTCTTTTCGTTGTTGATCTATTTCATTGGTTACAAATTGCGCGCGGGTGAAACCGAATGGAACGAATTGCAGATTGTTGACGTTCTGCCGCGCGACGAAAGCGAGGCTGACCTGCGAGGACGCACTTACGCATCTATTTATTCTTCGTCGAACGCAAAATATCAATTGGCCTTTGCGCCCGGTTCAGCTGACGCAGCGGATCACACGTTTGCCACGCTAAGGGGAGAGTTGCTGGACCTGTACGGGGCTGGGCGGGAAGGAAGCCGAGCGACTATCGAACAATCCGGAAATACCTTTCGCGCCGAGGTTTTCGTTCCGGTTTGGACCAGTCTGCTTTACGTGAATGACTGGCATCAACGCGGAGCGACACCGCTCGCGGCCACTGTGTCCAAACAAGGAACCAGCTGGCAGGTCTCCGTTGAAAACCTTTTGGACCGGCCGTTGAGTGACGCTCGGCTAGTTGTGCAGGGTTGGGTTTATGAACTCGGTACGGTGCCCGCCAAACAGAAGAAGGCGTTCACACTCGAGGCGGGCAAGGGCATGCTTCTGCAAACTTTTGTTCAGCAGCATGGCGGCCAGTTCCAGCAGAAGGTAGAGCGTCGCCGCAATCCTCTCGGCGATGCGACCCAGGGCCAGCTTGGCAATCCGTCGTTGACCGCCGCCGTGGTTTCGTTCTCCAGCCATTTGCCTATGCACCAACATGAACGCGGATTCGTATCACCCCCCGGCTTTGACCTGACGTCGTTGGTCGAACGCGGTGATGCGATGATCCTGGCGTGGGACGCGAATCACGCCTTGGCCAATCCGATTACCCAGTTCAAACCGCCTCGAAGCCAGCGCAACACGCTGTTGCGTCTGGCGGTGCCGGCGGGCGGTTAACGGCTTTGATGCCCTTCTTGCGCATGCGATAATATTTCAGAATCGAAATCTATGCCGAACGAAACTGCCAACAGCACGCCTGCCGTGCAGAGTTTCGCTTTGACTCGCGTTTACGGGTCGATGATCGCTCTCAATGCGCTTAACCTAACGGTCAACAAAGGGGACCTCTTCGGTTTTATCGGGTCGAATGGCGCGGGAAAGACGACAACGTTGCGCATCCTCGCCACGTTCCTTGCGCCTTCGGGAGGCCGCGCGGAAGTTCTCGGTCACGATGTTGTCAAAGATGCGGATGCGGTGCGGCATGTCATTGGGTACATGCCGGACTTCTTCGGTGTCTATAAAGACATGGAGGTGACAGAGTATCTCGATTTTTTCGGCGCTTGTTACAAAATCCCGTCCGCCAAGCGCGAGAAGACGGTGAACGACGTTCTAGAACTCGTCGGCTTAAGCGAGAAACGGGGCGCCTTGATTGGAGCGCTCAGCCGAGGGATGCAACAACGTCTTGGGCTGGCGCGCGTCCTCATTCACGATCCTCAGCTGCTCTTGCTCGATGAACCTGCCAGCGGTCTCGATCCGCGCGCCCGCATTGAGATGATGGCGATTCTGCAGGAATTGCAACGCCTCGGCAAAACCATCATCATTTCGTCCCACATCTTGAGCGAACTGCAAACGCTCTGTAATCGTGTCGCCATCATCGAAAAAGGGAAACTCATCTACAGCGGCCCGGTCCAAGGCGTGCGCGATCAGATGGCCAGGGGCCAAATCTATTGGGTGACCGTTAAAGATGAGCAAGCCAAGGCTCTCGATCTGCTGAAGGCGCGGCCAGAGGTCGCCGAGGCTGTCGCCGTTGATGGCCAGGTGAAAGTAACCTTCAAGGATCATGAGACCGATCCAGGGTTCTTGGCGGAGACATTGGTTCGCGGCGGCGTAAAACTCACAGGCCTGTGGGAAGATGAACTTGGCCTGGAGGAAGTGTTTTTGCGGGTGACAAGAGGCGAAACGCAATGAACATTCCCCTCTCCCTAACCCTCTCCCCATCCGATGGGGAGAGGGTTAGGGAGAGGGGCGATGCGTGATTGCGAATTAGACGCTGCTCCTGGCTTGGGTTTGCCCCGTCACGCATTACGCATCACGCATTACGCATCACGACTGGCGCGCTTCATCTCCCCGGGTCGATTCACAAACGCCTGGCCGGTAATCTCCCGCGAGCTGAGGGCCGAGGCACGCAATCCCCTGAATTATTGGTTTCGCTTGCTGGGCGCCGGCGTGGTGGTAGCCGGCTTTGCTCTCATGATGATCGATCAGAGCGGGCGAGCAGGACAGCTCGGCGCACGTCTCTTTCGCGAGCTCAATTCGATGCTCTTCTTTTCCATTGCCGTCTTCGTTCCGATGCTAACGGCCGATTGTTTGAGCCGCGAAAAACGTGAGGGGACGCTAGGATTGCCCTTTCTCACACCGCTGAAAGCCAGGGATATTGTGATCGGAAAGTCTCTGCTTCACACGGTGCGAGCGTTAACGCTGCTGCTGGCAGCGCTGCCTGTTTTGCTGCTTCCGTTCATGCTCGGCGGAGTGAGCGGAAGACAGGTCACGCAGGCTATTGCATTCAATCTGAGCGCGCTCTTGCTGGCTCTGGCCGCGGGGCTGCTTGCTTCTGTTCGAAATACCGAATGGGTCCGGGCGGTTGTGGTTGCGGAAATCCTGAGTGGAACATTGATTCTGCTCTGGAGCTTTTTGAACGGTTTCCTCGTCAGCGCGACCGCACTGATCGGAAATATTTTCCGTCATCTACAATGGACGGCATCGGCCGAACTCGTGCAGATGTTTGGGCAGGCGCTTGCTTTCGTGTTGAGCAAATTGCCAATTGGCATTGGATTGCTGGCCGCTGTTGTGATGTTTGGTTGGATGATCCGGCGGGCTGTGGCGCATCTGAACCGAATCTGGCAAGAGGAATCGGCCGCGGCGCCGCAACCTGGCTGGGTAAAATTCTTTTCCAGTTCTGATTTCTGGCGCGCCTTTTTTCGATGGGACAAAAGCCGCACTCTCGACCGTAATCCAATCGCCTGGTTGCAAGAGTACTCATGGACGGCGCGGTTGACTAAATGGGGATGGTTCGGGGTGATCATGATTGGGGAGCTGCTGATGCTCTTCAATTACGCATTCTTCTTTCTTTGGCAGCTGCGTCTAGCGCTCGTGCTGGCGCTGGGCATGGCTTTCACATCCGCCTGGAGTTTTCGTCGCGAGCGGCAGAGCGGCGCGCTGGAATTGCTTCTGGTCACGCCGCTGCAGGCCGGACAGCTCATTCGCGGGCGTCTCTGGGGATTATGGGCGCATTTTTTTCAGCCGTTGCGCTCTTGATTTTTCTCTGGATCTTTAACCCCTTCCACTTTTCCCGATTGCACTATCACATCGGCATGATCAGCTTTTTTAGCTGCGCCTTTGTCACTTTGCCGATCATTGGATTGTACTTCTCGCTGATGCGCTGGCACTTTCTGGTAGCGTGGCTTTTGACGGCCACAACGGGAGTGCTGCTTCCTTACTTTGCCACGAGCTTATTATCCCAATTCAGCCGTCGCTACTGGGGACCGGGATTGACAGCCTACTGGGTAATCTGCGCATTTCAGATCAGTTTGGCCGCATTCGCGTATTTCCGGCTTCGACGAAATCTGGAAGACCCGAGCTTTGCCCTGGAGCACGGAATGTAAGAAATCGAGAAAATCGGGAAGGCACAGCTTGCGCGGGATGAAGTTTTCGATATTCTGAAGCGTCAATGACAAAACAAAACAAAACAAGACGAGCCGGCTCGGCTCGAAGCCGTTTTGTCGAGTTGATCAAGTCAAGTATCATGAAGCTATGAAGAGACTCATTTTAATCGTCGCATGCCTTGTCTGGTTTGGTCATGAAGCAACCCAAGCCCAGGAGAAAATTGACTTCCAAAAGTCTGTCTTGCCGATCCTGCAAAAATCATGTTTCGAATGTCACGGAGCGGAGAAGCAGAAGGGCAAGCTCAGGTTGGACTCAAAGGAAGCGACCTTCAAGGGAGGCAAAAGCGGTTCCGTCATCACGCCAGGGGATGCCGCCAAGAGCGAGCTGTATCGGCGTATTACCTTGCCAGCCAGCGATGACGAGATCATGCCGAATGAAGGAGACCCGCTGCCTAAGGCGCAGACCGACCTTATACGCGATTGGATCAACCAAGGCGCAGCTTGGCCAGACACGGTTGTTGTGAAGGGGGCTGACGCCCCTGCGGCTGAAATAGCGAAGCTTCCGGAACACAAACCGTCCGCTAACGAACTGAAGGCGGTTGCGGATCTCGAAGCCTTGGGCGTTTCCGCGCGACCGATTGCGATGAATGTGAATTGGCGGCAAGCCAACTTCTATTTGCTCGGAACTAACGCTACGGACAAGACGCTCGCGCCCGTGAAAGACATTCTTGGCTTGGTAGACCTTAACCTGGCAGGGACTAAGATTACCGACAGCGGTTTGGCGAGTATCTCAAATCTGACCAATTTGGCGCGCCTGCACCTCGAGAAAACTGAGGTGACTGATGCTGGACTCGCCAATCTTAAGGGTTTGAAGCAACTTACCTACCTCAATCTCTACGGCACCTCGATTGGCGATGCTGGTCTCGAACACTTGACGAGCCTGACGAACCTCAAAAACATTTATCTTTGGCAAACCAAAGTCACCGACGCTGGCGTGACGAACCTTCAGAAAGCCTTACCCAAGCTAGACATCTCGCGCGGATGGGACCTCAATGTCGTCGCCAAAGAAAAGCCGCCGGAGAAAGAAGAAACTAAGAAATAGCCCTTGGCACACTGGGCGCTAAGGCATAGGCTGACAACGACTTAGGAGCTTCTCCGAGCTCCCACTATCCGGGAATTCAGGCGGATCAGTTCAGGGCCCTTTCGGGTTTCGAATGACTGCCGTTTGGTCCCTCAGAAAAGCAACGAATGTGCGGCTCGATCTCTAGGGCGCCTCTTTTCTGGCTGTAGCGGCGTCTCGTAAGAGCGCCGCTAACGTTGGCGGGAAGAATGCGGCGCTCTTACGAGACGCCGCTACAACTGAAAAGACGCGTCCTGCTCGATCCCCTCGATCCCCACGGCTCTTTCATCTGGAAAAACAGGCTGTTCGCCCGGAAAAGCCGGATGAGATTTGACTAAACTTTTGGAACGGGCTTTGGCATGCGCTTGGGATGCCAAAAGTACAAATTCCTTCCCAAACCGGCGTGCTGGAGCGCGTCTCTGTGCGGCTGCTGCTCCCTGAGGAGCGGGAACGATTGGATCAATTGCTGGAGCAGGAACATTATCTGCACAGCGCTCGGCTTGGCGGCCAAAGCCTCCGGTATGTGGCCGAACTGGATGGCCAATGGGTCGCTCTGCTTAGCTTCAGCGCCCCGGCCCTCCAGA